>VOFK01001179.1_pt1 | contig 40657 bp, 76 predicted proteins | sample 5384121 | NCBI WGS metagenome assembly VOFK01 (sample SAMN12384730, study PRJNA508395) | human gut metagenome | isolation source: healthy gut J | host: Homo sapiens | reverse complement strand
TGCCATGTATTGCTGTTTTATATGAAGGAATATACTGCTTTATAGAATATCTTGAATATATTTTGGTTGGTTGTCTGTATCTGAAGTGGATCGTAACAGATGTACAGAGTGGAAAAAGAATTATCATATATTTTAAAAAAAATACTTGGCTTTACGGTAATTCTGCTTTTTAATCTTCATTATCAGAAGTTATATAAATAATGTTGTGAGACCTATAACAACAATTGATATTTACAGTAAAGTATATGGGCAAATATATAATAAGGCTTCACAAGTTGAATTAGAATGTTTTGAAAATGAAAAGTTTTATAACAAATACATGCTGGTTCTAGATAAGGCCGATGAGAAGCTAATAAATGTAATTAAGAATGCTTATGATATATTCTTTGATCAATCGCTGTAATTGCTACATTTATCATAATGTATCGAATGGATAAGTTTTTTGATATTTTTCGTATTTGTTCCATTGCTTCCAACTTTACGATTGGCGTACTTTACAATAAAAAAATCCTTCGATAGAGAAAAAGAAATTATCAGTCAAAAAGCGAAGAATTGACTATACAGACAGAATATTGAAGTTGAAAAAACTATGCTAATGATATCAGAACAACTAATTTGTTTGAACTATTGTGTTATAACTACGAAGAAAGCGTGGCAAAAATTAAAAAAAAAATAGTAAAAAAAATTCTTCCTGAAAACATTTAGTTTAAATTTTTGTAAATGTGATTTTATCATTCTCGATTTTTTCATTGTTGTTTACATATGCAGCTTTTAGAACGATAGTATCAAAGACAATGACTATGGCAGATCTTGCAGTTATCCTTACAGTTGCGTCTGTTTCTTCATTTATTATCATAAAGATTACATATGTATTTTCAGATATTGTAAAAAATCTTTTTTATTTGTTCAGAATCTAATTGAATTTCTTAACTATGAATCAAAGATTAACGAAAACCAGCAGGGAATAACCCCTGATAAGAACGTAAGATCCATTGAATTTAAAAATGTCAGTTTTGGGTATAACAGTGATTCCGAGCTTTTTACATAATATTTCATTTGTTATTAAGGGAAACAGCAAAGTAGGTCTGGTTGGTAAGAATGGTGAAGGAAAAACAACATTATTAAAATTACTATTCAGATTATATGATCCAACATCTGGTCAGATTTTTTGGTGAATGGCGTAGATATTAAGAAATATAATTTGAAAAAGAGTATAGAAAATTATTTGCATCTGTAATGCAGGATTATCAATTATTTGCATTACCTATTGAGGACAACATCAAATTGTGCAGAGACGTAGAGATTACAGTGCAGAATTTTAATGAGATTCTTGAATATGCATTGATTAGTGAAAAAAATTAATGAACTTCCAAAGCGTGCCAAGACTATTATGACTAGAGAATTTGATGATGATGGAATAGATTTGTCTGGTGGACAAAAGCAAAAAAGTTAGCGATAGCTAGAACATTTGCTAGTTCAGCGTTCGTAAAGGTATTTGATGAGCCAACAAGTGCTGTGGATCCTATCTCCGAACAGAGAATGTTGGAAAATATATGTAATCAGAACAATGATGGCATTACTATATTAATCACACATAGATTGTCGTTATTAGTAGACTTTAACCAGATATTGGTTTTAAATGAAGGAATAATAGTTGAGGATGGAAATCACAAGGAACTCATGGAAATGAATGGAATATACAAAGAAATGTATATGCGCCAGGCACAAAATTATATAGACGGAATGGAGGTGGTATGATGGAGAAAAATAACAATTTAAAAAATTTAGATTTTTTTGTTCAAGCTATGTTTTAAGGCAGCTCAGGATATATAATTTCTTTTATTTGTCTTTTCATGTTTTTGCACGTTGTGTTGTATTTTTTGGAACATGTTTATTCGATTAAATATGTTTTAGAAGTTGCAGAATTTAATAAACCTTTTAATTTAGCTATAAATATAATGGTCATAGTTTTTGCTCTTGTTGATAGCAAAGTTGTTTATCGGAGCTATATTTGATAATTATTACACTTTGTATCTGTTACCCAAGGTAAATATGCAGGTCAAATTAAAAATATATTCACATGCCAAGGATATGGATATTAAAAACTATGATGATCAAATTATTATAATGATTTTTCGTTGTCGGTTAATGAAGTGGAAAAAATCTATTGAAAGACTTATAAATACTATTAAGAATCTCACGGAAGAGGTATTACTGGTGTTATATGTTGTGGAATGCTGTATGTTTTTTAATGACAAATTATCTATGTTGTTTATTGTTATCTCATTTATTGGATGTTTTACTATTGATCTTATAACTACAAAAATCAATTTTAAAATTGCAATTAGCAGAAATCATCATGAAAAGAAAACGAGAATATTGCAAGCGTATCTTTTTATATGAATGAGTATGCTAAAGAAGTGAGAATGATTCCTCAGGTCAGAGAGATATTTGGACAAAAATTTATTGAATCAAACGAAGAGATATACAACATTGAAAAGAAATATGTAAATGTTAAGTTCTGGATGGAATTTATAAAGAATTATATATTTTTTGCGGAATATGTTTGAATATTTGGTATATCGTTTATCTGTTATATAAAGTTATCGTTGTGAATTCTATAACTGTAAGCACAATGGCTATTCTTTATGATTCAGGAAAACAGTTCAGAGATGGACTAAATGTTATATCAACAACCATAACAAGAATTATCTGAAAACAGCTTGTATATTGGCAAGATTAAAAAGAATTTTTAGGTAAAAAGAGCCTACTATAGTCAGCAGTGAAAATATAGCCGTACCTTTCTGAAAATGTGAGTTTAGAATTTAGAAACGTTTATTTTAGATATAACGACGATTCACCATATATCATAAGAGATGTTTCCTTTTAAGGTAAATGTAGGCGAAAGAATTGCAATTGTTGGAGACAATGGGGCGGGCAAGACAACACTTGTTAAACTGATGCTTCGATTATATGATCCGACTAGTGGTGAGATTCTGTTAAACGGCATAAATATTAAGAAATATAACGTTGATGAATATAGAAAATCTGCAGGAATTGTGTTTCAGGATTTTCAGGTATATGCAGCGTCTTTTATATGAAAAAAATGTTTCAATGTGTAAAGATAAGGGCAACAATGGAAAGCAAAAAGAAAATGCGATGAGTCTATTGACTAAACTTGATTTAAAAAGGCACAGTATCTAGTTACATGGTATAGATACCAGCGTTACAACCGAATTTGATAGGATGGGGGATAAATTTCTCGGGCGGTGAGATGCAGAAAATCGCAACTGCCAGAGCCCTATACGGTCCCACATAATTTTTATGTTCTGGATGAACCATCGAGTGCATTAGACCCTATATCGGAAGATATCTTGAATACTACAATGAAAAAATTTGACTAGAAATAAGACAGCACTATTTATATCTCTCACAGATTAGCGATGGCTAAAGATGTAGACAAAATAATTGTGATGAATCGAGGCGAAATCATAGAAACTGGAACACATGATCAGCTTATAAAAAGTCGTGGGAAATATGCAAAGATGTGGGATGCGCAGAGTAAACGATAAATATTAGTGTATACATGTAATTAAGGTACATGTATGAGAAAGGCATAGTTATAGTTATGAAAAAAGTTATTATATATGGGAATTGTCAGATAGAGTATATTGAAAACTATTTGAAAGCTTCATTGGGATTTTCTAAAAAAATATGAAATAGTCTTATCAAAAACCGATATTTGCAGTTAGTGAAAAAAAGATGTAGGAATAGAAAAAGCTTGCAGATTGTGATGTATTTATTTACCAGAATATTAATGGAGAATTTAAGCATGAGCTGAAAACTGAAAACATAAAAAATTACTGAAAAAGGAATGTATATGCATTAATTATTCCGGTGGCGTACTTCACAGGTTATTTTCCACAGTATGCGCATAATCCAGTCAATAAATCATCAGAAAAGTATGTTTGGGGAAAATATCCATATGGTGACTCGAATATAATTGAGTTTATGGAATCTCCGCTAAGTAATAAAAAAGGAAGAGAGAGAACAGTTTTTGAAGAAGGTTGAAAGTAGGGATTTTTATAATGAAGAATTTTTAAAGACAAATATTAAAAATTCATTAGAGGAACTTAGAAAAACGCGAGTGCAATTGTGATTTTAATATATCTGACTTGATAGAAGCATCATATGATAAGGAATATTTATTCTTCACAGTGAATCATCCAAGTTTTAAAATTATAAGATACATGAGTGTACAAATATTGAAAATATTAGGCATAGATACATACGATATTGAGGATTTGGTAATAGAAAAACTGGATCATATAATGATTCCTATTTATCCAAGTGTGGCAAGTGGTCTGGAACTAAAAATTTATAGATGATGGTCAATTGTATAATTATATAGATGGTAAAAATATCGTTTGGACACTATATGAAAGATTATATAGAGTTTTGCTACGGTTTGTCGGAATAATTGTGAAATTTATCTTGCATAATTGCAACTTTTAACACATTATATGAAAACATATCCCAAAAGTAACTGTTCAGAACCAATGTCACTTAGTTAAGCTTATTGGTTCACTATGAGGTAAACCTCTAACAAAAAATTTATAAATTATAGTTGACACATCAATCAAAATGTGCGGCCGCTCGTTGCCGATATAATTCTAAGGTAACGAGAGCGGCTCTTGAATTAGAACTATATTTCATTCTGATTCAAGGAGGTTTACCTATGACATTTCCTGAAATTGTCAAAACTACACTTTGGGACATTATTGATGAGATGTCCCGCTCACTTTCTTCTTTTGTAAAAAAAATCCAGATAAGGATTTTATCCGCAAACGCAAACTTGATTTTAAGAAAATGATGCATCTGATCATTTCTATGGAAAGCGGAAGCCTAAATCATGAACTTCTCAATTTTTTTTTTGAGTATGATTCCTCAGTTCCTACTGGCTCTGCTTTTTATCAACAACGTTCCAAACTTTCCGTTTCTGCATTCCGTCACCTTCTCAAGGAATTTAACCTTAAATTCCCCTTAGAAAAATTTCGCGGAAAATACTATCTTATTGGTAAACGTCAAACCACTCGCCTTGGATAATTAGCATTTTTGTGAGACACTCTAAAAAACACGAAAAAAACTAATAGTTTTTTAGAGGAGGCAAACTATCATGGATCAACTCACACACAAATGTCAGGCGTGCCAATTGGTTAAACATCATAAAACAATGTCAGGAACGACCTGCAAACGTAACCGTCCGGCAATGGCTGAAAGACAATGACATCAAAGAAAAAAGTCATACTATTACTGGCTGCGTAAGTTTCGCAAAGAATCATACGACCAGATGCAACTTCCAGCAGCTACTGAAGAACCTGCGGAAATTTCTTTTGTTGAATTCGCAGCTCCCACATCGGAGAAAGTTGTTTCAACACAAGATTCGCTGAATTCAACTACGACCGCGGTTATCCGACATGGAGCTATCACTCTGGAAATATCGAATGCTATTTCAGAGGAAGTACTGAGTCTGCTCCTAAAGGAGGTAATCCATGCTGGAGAACGTTGCTAAAATCACCCGTGTCGTACTTGCGTGTGGAACAGTTGACCTGCGCAAAGGCATTGATGGTCTCTCGGTGATCATTGGTGATAAGTATAAGCAGAATCCGTTTGAAAAAAGGAACCCTGTTCCTGTTCCTGTGGCAGGCGCTCCGACAGAATCAAAGGGGCTGCTCTGGATGGGCGATGGATTTCTTCTGCTGTATAAACGGATCGAAGCTGGTTCGTTATCCTGGCCAAGAACCACCGAAGAAGCTGCGGATCTTACTGAGGAACAATTCGATTACCTGATGCTCGGTTTAAATCCGCTTGACCCTAAGATTAAGGATGTCACACCACAAAAAGCCATTCTGAGTTTGTGCAAAACAGAGATTTTTTAAAGACATTTATGGTGCTGCAAAAACTATAGTACAGCTTCGATTGTAAGCCATCTTTGTCACTGCTATGTTGGCTGGAAGAGGCTTGAAATAAATATTTCGAACTTTGAAAACTCTATATTTCCTTGCTTTTATTGGCAGTATACAGCCTTACGTCTGTAGGCATAATGACGAAGAACCAGCACATAAGCATTCGCTAATTAAGCTCACTTCTGCTATAATAAAAATCAGTTTGAAGGAGCGAAGCAATGGCACAGAAACACACTTTGGAAGAACTGAATAATTGCAGCCGTGAAGAACTGATCACGATTGTTCTTATGATGCAGGGGCAGCTTGATGCTTTAAATGACAACATCGAAAAGCTCATTGAGCAGGTTCGCATTGCCAACAATTACAGATTTGGCAAACATACAGAGACCTTAAAGTCAATCGAAGGTCAGCTTTCCTTTTTTGATGAAGCGGAGGCTGCCTGCGATGAATCAAAAAAGGAGCCTTCTGCGGAAGAAGTTCTCCCAGCAAAGCGTACAGTGAAGAAAAAAGGACAACGGGATCTTGATCTGAAGGATTTCCCGGAGGAAATACTTCCACCGTACAGTGTTTCTGAAGAACAGCTCGATGCTTTTTATGGAAAGAACAACTGGCGCCGTATGCCGGATGAAACCTACAAAAGGCTTCGCCATGAGCCTGAATCATGGACGGTCGAAATTCATACCGTCGAGGTATATGTAGGAACCGATGGTGATCATCAGGATGAATTTCTGCGTGGAAACAGACCCAGGGATCTGCTTCGCAACAGCATTGTAACACCATCATTACTGGCTTCCATACTGAATGTAAAATATGTGAATTCATCCGCATTACACCGGATTGAACAGGAATTCCAACGTAATGGTGTGAATATATCACGCCAGACAATGTCCAACTGGATTGTTAAATGCTCCCAGATGTATTTCACTCCGTTCGTTGAGCGGATGAAGCAGGAACTGCTGTCGCTGCATGTCACGCAGTCTGATGAAACACCAACGCAGGTGATAGCAGACAGTGACCACCCAAACAGCAAGTGCTACATGTGGGTACACCGTTCCGGGGAGTTTTATACCAGGCGTCCAATCGTGGTCTATGAATATCAGAAGGGGCGTGATCATCAAAAAACCTCTGGATTTTTACAAGGACTATAAAGGGAGTCCTTGTAACTGACAGTTTGCAGCAATACCATCTGGTTGACAAAAAGCTGCCAGATGTAACAAATGCGAACTGCTGGGCACATGCAAGGCGTGATTTTGCAGATGCGGTTAAGGCTGCAGATAAAGGATCCGTCGTCGGTAAGACAATCGGTTGCATACCAGGCGTTGCAGAAGATCGCTGAATTTTATAATGCTGATACTGAGCTAAAAGGACTCTCATCAAGGGAACGTCTTCAAAAACGGCAGGAAGTGATCAAGCCGATGGTTGAAGAATTCTTTGCGTGGGTAAAACAGCATGTAAGCGATTGTACAGTACCTCCAAAATCAAAAACAGGGCAGGGACTTAATTTCGTAATCAATCAGGAAAAAATACTTACAGATATTTCTCGAAGATGGCAATGTGCCTATCGACAATTCAGCTTCGGAGAGCTATACGAACCTTTTGTCTGGGCAAGAAAAACTGGATGTTCCACAATACCGCAAAAGGAGCATCTGCCAGTGCAATGGTATATAGTATTTCTGAAACCGCAAAGCTGAATCAGCTGCGACCGTATTATTACTTTAAGTATATCCTTACAGAGTTGCCAAAACTCTGTGATGAAAAAAAAAGGAAATATAGATCCGGCAAAACTGGATCATCTCATGCCATGGTCAGATAGTCTTCCGGACGAATGCCGGAAGCCGCGCCGCCCATAACAGGCGGCGTTGAATTTAATGACTGGCGCATGATTTGACGTTTACGATCAGACAACATGCAGAGGACTTTATTGCAAAGAGAGAAGCTCCCGCATTTATAGCAAATGATGGCAAACAGACTCCTATGAGGGGCCATCCGGTATTTATTGCCCAACATGCAACTGCAACATGCTGCAGAGAGTGTATCCGGAAGTGGCACAAAATGCAGCCGGGCAGGGGAACTGAGTCAGGTGCAGCAGGATTATCTTGTAGATATAATTATGACATGGATTCAAAAAGAACTGGAAAGGCAGAAAAAGAAATTATGAAAATGCAGATATTTGTAGATGCAGATGCGTGTCCTGTAGTAGGTATTGTAGAAGAAATAGCAGAGAAATATAGTATTCCAGCCACATTGCTGTTGTGTGATATGAATCATATTATATTCAGACTATAGCGAAGTGATTGTAGTAGGTGCAGGAGCAGATGCTGTAGATTACAAGCTATTAAGCATATGTCATAAAGGGGATGTAGTAGTATCGCAGGATTATGGTGTCGCTGCTATGGCACTTGGAAAAGGTGCATATGTTATTCACCAATCCGGTAAGTGGTACACGAATGAGAATATTGACCAGATGCTTATGGAGCGACATCTTAATAAGAAGGCAAGACGCAGCTCTCATAAGAATCATATGAAGGGACCAAGAAAGCGTACAGAAGATGATGATGTACGCTTTGCACAGTCCTTTGAAAAACTTATACTGATGGCAAAGTCAAAAGAAGGTGCTCAGAGTGGGACTATTTAAGAAAAAGACAGTTATAAAGACTTATGATAAAGGAAAAATAAGAAGCCGGTAATTAAGGCAAGCATCTGTAACGGTGAGCAGGTTGCCGGTTTTTAAGGACATCCATACAGGTAAGATCGAAGAGGTTATGCTGATTAAGAGTCAGGCGGATCTTGATGAATTCAAGAAAATGTATGGAATAGATGGCAAAATAGAAAAGGAGTATTGATATGAGCATATTAGGAAACATACTTTGGAAAGCAGTTTTTCAAAATTGCAAAATTATCCCTGATGCCATTTGGCGCAGAGGTAATCTGACCGGCAGGGAGAGCATTTTTTTTTTTTTGTGAGTTTAAAAAGAATAGGCAGGAAAGATGTGTGACATAACAAGGTTACAGATGGATGAGAAAGGAAAACACGATGAACATATATGATGAATTGGAAAATTTAAAAGTCAGGGCTCGCTCAATCCGGAACTTGCGCAGGCGTTGTTAGCCACGCGGGGAATGAAAAATCCGGTTTCCGCATTCTGCCGTATTGCACAGGAGCATGGATGCACCTTTTCCGCTATGGATCTGGTCTCTGCCGGTGAGGATTCTTACGCAGCAATGCGTCGCTCCACGAATGGAGGCGGCGAGAATTCGCCGCTGTTGCAGGGAGAGGATGATCTGTACGAGATGTTTTTAATTGAATTGATGTAAAATTGAGAGATAATGAAATAAATTACGATTACGAAGGATGGAAAAAATACATTTTGTATTTATTTTTCTGTCCTTTTGTGTTATATTGGAAGCAAAAGATGGAGGGATACCAGGATGAAGGATATCTATTTAACAAATTATTCTGTTAATGGAATCAAGACATTGGATAAAACGGTTTCATTGTCTTTTTATAAGAAAACAATCAATAAGGAACCGGATACGCAGGATTATAACATTAAAGGAATTTATGGAATGAATGGGTCTGGAAAATCGGGGATCGTGACTTCTGTGGAAATTTTGCGCAATCTTATCATTGATACAGGATATTTGAATAATCCGGTTGCACAGAAACATTTGGATGCTATTGTCAATAAGAAAGTTGGGGAACTTTCGATAGAAGCAGAGTTTATCGCAAAGAGTGGTGCACAGTTGCTTCTTTTTCAGTATGGAATCACCTTGTCTAAAAATAAGGCAGGTAAATTTACAATATCACACGAATGTTTAAAAGAAAAAAATGCGACATCAAAGAACAGTTCTCTGGAAATCATTTATGAAATTTGTGATGGTGAAATCATTTTTTTATGTATGGTTTGGAGGAAGAAAATGGTTTTGTGGTTGAAATTAGAAATAAGACGATGAATTTGTTGACCACGGGATCTGCATGTGCATTGATTTATGTAAATATGTTATACTCAGGGGACGGTAATTATTCCTTTTATAGAGAGGATAAAGTTGCACGGGTAATAATGAATGCTATCAGTGTGCTGTTTCCATTTGGACATAAGCTGCATGTGTATTTAGATGAGTCAGATGATCATAAACCATATATGATACAAAAATACCATTCTCTCTTGTGACGATGTTGATTCGCAAAAATGCAAAATTGTATTCGTTGATAGGTAATATTTTTTGAGTTACAGAATGAAAAACATAAATGTAATATTCAGTAACCGAAATATGATTGCAAAACCAAGGCTTGATAAATTTATAGAAACAATCAATAAATTATATGAATTTCTCCATATTTTTAAATCGGATCTGATGGGTATAGAGATTGATAAAAAAGAAAAACGGCGATTTTTGGATGTGTGATTTGGTTATGGTGTATGATTCCTACAAGATTCATGCAGAATTTGAAAGTACCGGAATCAAAAAACTGATTAAATTATTTGTCTATGTAAGAGAAATGGTTCGTGGTGGAATTGTTTTTATTGATGAATTTGATTCGAACCTTCATGATGTTTATTTGTGTGCATTGTTGGAATATTTGATGGAATATGGAGAAGGACAGCTCTGTTTTTACAACACATAATGTTGGACCGATGGATGTTCTGAAACAGCACAAAGAAGTCAATAGACTTTTTGTCAGAGGATCATCAGATTTATCCATGGAAGACAAATGGCAACTATTCACCTTCAAAAATTATACAGAAACGGTATGATAGAAGGTTCTCCGTTTAATGTAGATGCGATTGATTTTATCGGAGTTTTTGGTACAGGTGAGGAGGATGAATAGTGGGGAGGCAGTTTATTTTTTGTTGTTGAGACGAACAAAAAATGTCAGTCCGACTGGATGTATATCAAGGACACGATTGAGCATTTTTTATGCGTTTGATCGAACACAGGTAAAATTAAGTGTTGTATATATGGACGGACGGGGGAAATTATGAGAAAAAAAGGAAAAAAAGATGTTCAAAATCTGATTTCACAATATAAGGCTGCTTCTAAGAAAAAAATCAATCCAGGGTAATATATTGTTTTGATTGTGATAATTTTGACACGAATGCAGAGGATGAAAATTTTCTGAAAAATGCAAAACAATATTGTGAAGAAAAATGGATATGGATTTGTTTGGTTTTGCAGGGATATTGAGCAGGTATATATAGGAAAGCAGGTAGAGAAAAGTAAAAAAACAAAAAAAGAAGCGGCGACATTTAAGGCGAAGAAGCTTATCATGGATGTGAATGCTGACAAATTGTTACAGCATCATTATCGCGTGAGCACGAGCAATTTTATGAAAATTATGGATCAATTTGATGAATTTACGCGAAAGTAGGGATTATCCATGATTAGATGAGGATACAAAAAAAAAGACATGAAACCCAGAACACAAAAATCAATAGAATTATATAACACCCTCCTGAACCGTGGCTTTCCACAGGAGTTTTGTGAGCAGATTTCACGGAATCTGAACACAGACTGGACGGCACAGAGGATGCTTGGCTATTTGTCACATTACAGGAAACTTCCGATGGCAGAAATCGTGGACGAGATGCTGGCAATTCTAAGTGACCGGAACCGGATTATGCAGAAGCATGAATGGGAGAATACAAATGCGAAATGGAATGAATTTTTAAACCAGGGATTTCAAAAAGAGGATTGAAAAATAATATGAAAGAGGTTTTTTATGAGTTATTGGAAAAAATTTAAAAAGAAGTATATGGGGGGATCGTGCGTTTTACCGCCATTATTTATTGCTGGCAGTGCCAATGGTCCTGCAGAATGCCATCACGAATCTGGTCAGCTTTTTGGACAACATTATGGTGGGACAGCTGGGAACGGAACAGATGTCCGGTGTTGCAATCGTAAACCAGCTGATTTTTGTGTACAATCTGGCAATTTTTGAGCGGTATCGGCGGCAAGTATTTTTGGCGCACAGTATTTTGGCAACGGGGATCACAGGGGCATATGCATTCGTTTCGTTTTAAGCTTTATGCGACGCTGCTTGTGTCAGGACTTACCATGTTGCTGCTGCTTACGAAGGGATCGGATCTGATTTCCTGTATCTGACGGATACTGCGGGGAAATGGAGCAACCGATGTGGCACTTCAATATGGAAAGCAGTATCTGGTGATTATGCTGGTGGGACTGGTTCCGTTTGCGGTCAACCAGGCGTATGCCACCAATATAAAAGAAACAGGGACAGACGCTCGTTCCGATGCTGGCAAGTTTTGTGGCGGTGGGAACCAATGCAGTGCTGGATTATCTGATGATTTTTGGTGTGGGACCATTTCCGGAACTTGGGGTGACAGGGGCGGCACTTGCCACTGTGATTGCCCGGTATGTGGAAGCGGTTATTGTTGTCCTCTGGGCACATAGAAACCGGGAGAAGAACCGGTATCTGGAAGGGGCTTATCGCGGATTTGGAATCCCGGTGAGCGAACTGAAAACGATACTGATCAAAGGGCTTCCCCCTGATGTTCAATGAGGTTTTATGGGCAGCGGGCATGACAACGGTGACCCAGTGCTATTCTGTGCGCGGACTTGATGTGGTGGCAGGGCTGAATATTGCCACGACGATTACCAATTTGTTTAACATTGTCTATATACAGTTGGGAGCGTGTATCAGTATTGTTGTGGGACAGTATTTGGGAGCCGGAGAACTGGAAAAGGCAAAAAGACGCAGACAATAAGATGATCGTATTCAGTGTCTTCTGCTGTGCGATCATGGCAGCAATCATGTTTCTCGTGGGGGATTTTTTCCCTGATATTTACAATACGACAGCGGAAATTAAGGATCTGGCTACAAAGTTTATCGCCGTTTCTGCGCTGATCATGCCGTTTTGTTCGTTTAGTCATGCGTCTTATTTTACGCTTCGTTCCGGTGGAAAAACGATGGTTACGTTTTTATTTGATTCGGTGTTTACCTGGGTGGTTGTTGTGCCGGTTGCATTTTTGCTGGCACACGGTACGGGACTTGGAATTGTAAGTGTTTATTTTCTGGTACAGGCCACGGAACTGATTAAGGTCGTGATCGGATACTGCATGGTACGAAGCAACGTCTGGGTGGTAAAAATGGTATAGGTGATCAGGGATCAGAAACTCATGCTACGGCATTATTTATAAACAATTGTTAAATGTTTGAAAAATATTTGGAAAATGGACAACTTTTGTGAAAGAATCGGTTATAATAATTTTCATCTGAAAATTTAACGAAAAATACATAGGAAGCGGATGGAATTATTATCATGGAACAGGAAAACAGAGTCAGAATGGAACGAATTGCAGCAGATCCACAGTCCGGGCTGTCAGCAGAGCAGGTAAAAAGAAGGTTTGCACAGGGAGAAAACAACTATAAAGTAGAGTCTTCCACGTTGTCGGTCTCGGAAATTGTGCGTTCAAATGTCTGCACATATTTTAATCTTGTATTTGCTGTGATTGCGGTTTTGCTTGCTATTGTGGGTGCATGGTCGGATATGCTGTTTCTTCCGATTATTGTGGCAAATACCTGTATTGGTATTATCCAGGAGGTACACTCCAAAAAGGTGCTGGATAAATTATCCATTCTGAATGCGCCGCATGCAGTTGTAATCCGTGACGGAAAGCGGCAGGAGATTCCGGCAGATCAGCTGGTGCTGGATGATATTGTGGAATTTTCGGCGGGAAGCCAGATTCCGGCGGATGCGAAAGTGGGTATCCGGAGAACTGCAGGTGAACGAATCCCTGATCACTGGAGAGTCGGATGAAATTGAAAAACGGGAGGGGGATTCCCTGCTTTCCGGAAGTTTTGTGGTATCCGGAAAGGCATGTGCACGTCTTGAGAAGGTCGGAAAAAGATTCTTATATTTCAAAGCTGACCTTGCAGGCAACGAAAAGCAAAAAGGGAGAGCAGTCAGAAATGATCCGCTCCCTGAATTATCTGATCATGGTGATGGGAATTATTATCATCCCGATCGGGATTGCCCTGTTCGTGCAGTCGTTTATTTACAATGAGGGAACGTTTCATGACAGTATCACCGGTATGGTGGCGGCTATCATCGGAATGATTCCGGAGGGGCTGTATCTGCTGACAAGTGTGGCACTTGCGGTTAGTTCCGTGCGGCTGGCACAGAAGAAGGTATTGATCCATGATATGAAATGTATTGAGACGCTGGCGAGAGTCAATGTTCTTTGTGTGGATAAAACAGGCCACGATCACCGAGCCGGGGATGCATGTCTATGATTTTTCTGTTCTGGATGGGGCAGATCAGCTGGAAATTTCCCAGCTGCTGGCAGATTTTGTGGCAGCGCAGGAAAAAGACAATGCGACGATGGAAGCACTCAAAGCGCATTTCTCAAACGGAAGTGGTATGCGGGCAAGGGAAGTGTATTCGTTTTCTTCGGAAACGAAGTATTCCGGAGCCGTGATGAACGATGGGAAATCTTATGTGATCGGAGCACCGGAATTTGTTCTGCGGGGGCAGTTTGCCCAGTATCAGGAACAGATTGCCACCTACAGCAGCAAAGGCTACCGTGTGCTTGTATTTGCGCAATATGAAGGGACGCTTGACCGGAAACCGCTGACAGAGCCGGTACTTCCGCTTTGTTTTGTGATGCTTGCCAATCCGATCCGCAAAGGGGCAAAGGAAACCTTTACTTATTTTGCGGAAAATGATGTTGATATCAAGGTGATTTCCGGTGACAATCCGCTGACGGTTTCCGTCATTGCGGCAGCGGCGGGGATTGTGGGTGCGGAGCGTTTTGTCGATGCATCGACTCTGAAAGAAAAAAGAAGATTATTATCGCGCGGTGGAAGAATATACGGTATTCGGCCGTGTGACCCCGAGCCAGAAGCGGATGCTGGTACAGGCACTGAAAGAACATAAAAAACGGTTGCCATGACCGGAGATGGTGTAAATGATGTGCTGGCACTTAAAGATGCAGACTGCAGCGTGGCGATGGCCTCCGGCAGCGAAGCCGCTTCTAATGTGGCACAGCTGGTACTTTTTAGATTCCGATTTTTCCAGAATGCCATCGGTGGTCGCAGAGGGACGCCGTGTGGTAAATAACATTGAGCAGAACCGCCGCATTGTATATTGTAAAAAATATTTTTCTCCATGCTGCTTGCCATTTTCTCCGTGATTCTGATGCTGGATTATCCACTGGAACCATCACAGGTATCGCTGATCAGTATGTTTACGATTGGTATTCCGTCGTTTGTTCTGGCACTGGAGCCGAATAAGGAGCTGATCCGCGGACATTTCCTGACCAACGTACTTGTGTGGGCACTTCCGGCAGGACTGACGGATTTTATCGTAGTAAGTGGTCTGGTGATTTTCTGCCGGGAATTTCAGGTAGATCTGGATTGTCTGTCTACATCATGTACCATTCTGGTTGCAATTGTTGGTTTTATGATTCTGCACCGCATTGCAAGACCGATGAATACCGGACATATTGTAATGCTGGTCGGCGTGATTGCAGGATGGATTCTTTGCATGCTGTTTGGCAGAAGTTTTTTTTTCGGAATTACGGAAATTTCCAAACAGTGTGAAATGCTGATGGTAATTTTTGCAATTATTACGGAACCGGTTCTTCGGTATCTGAGCCTGATTGTTGAGTGGATTTCTGCGAGATGCCGCATGATCCATGCCCGTTTTTCGAGGGCGTAAAAGTAGGGCTGGTTCTTGCATGCATATAAGGAATCGTAATATAATAAAAAGACATACTAGTAGAAAAGCAGGTGTGGATGTGCAGAAGAGAATCAGGCAGATAGCCGCAGGAAAATTCGAATCGGATCAGCCTTCGCTTTCTATTTCGGACGAGGAACTGTTTCTTACGGTTACAGAAGGACAGGAATATACCGTGGGAATTTGAGATTACCAGTGAAAACCATATTCCGGTGAGGGGCATTGTCTACTCCACCCACCCAAGGATGGAGTGCCTGACTCCCCAGTTTGAAGGCGAAAATATACGGATTCGGTATCAGTTTCATAGTAAGGGTCTCGTTGAGGGGCAGGAGGAAAAGGGTGCGTTTGTGATTCTTTGCAATCCGAGTGTACACAGCCTTTCTTTTTGTGTATCCATATCCCGTTTATATGCGCAGACTGCCACAGGTGCGATTCGCAGTCTTTCGGATTTTACGGCACTTGCAAAGGAAAACTGGCAGGAAGCATATCAGCTCTTTTATCACAAGAGTTTTCCCAATATTCTAAAAGCAAAAGAGACAAAAGAAAAGATGTACTATCAGGGGATTCTTGCGGCAAAACCATCGTCGCAGAATCTGGAAGAATTTTTGGTGGCAGCCGGCAGAAAAGAACAGATCCATTTTACAATTTCTGAGACAGACTGCCGGTTTGATGCGCTTACCGAAAGCCAGCAGCAGAAGATCGAAATCAAAAAGAGCGAATGGGGATATTTGGAACTTGCCATCACCTCCGATGCCGCGTTTGTACAGCCGGCACAGACGCAGATTACTTCGGAGGATTTTCTGGGGAGTACGTTTGTCCTGAAATACATCGTGGACTATGACCGGATGCATGCCGGAAACAATTATGCCAAAATTACTTTTTCCTCGGTATATGAGACAAAGGTTCTGGAGATTTATGCGCACAAAGGGGAAAAACAAAAGTCCAAAGAACAAAAAGAACATGCCAAAATCAGGGAATGTCAGTCCGGGCTGGTAGAACTGTATGAGGCATTCCGCCTGAAAAAAATTGTGACAGGTGTGTGGGCAAATGAGTCGGTAGAACGTTTAAACCAGCTGCATGCCATGCTTCCGGATCAGGTGATGTATCCGCTGATGAAAGCACAGGCACTGGTGATCAATCACCAGAAACAGGAAGCGGAGTGGATTCTTGAGGAATTTAAACGGGAATACCTGATCACCATACACCGGAGTGGGGGTATTATCTTTATATTATGACACTTCTGGAACGGGAACCGGCATATGTGGACGCATGACGCATGAGATTGAGATGATTTTTCATGAAAATCCGGATTCTGCTTTGTTATTCTGGGTTCTTTCGTTTCTGGAAGAGGAATATTACAACAACAGTGCGCACAAACTGCGTGCAATTGCGCACTGGGTGATGAGTGGCTGTGTTTCCCCGTACCTGTATCTGGAGGCATACGATCTGATCAGCCATGACCCGTATCTGCTCACAAAACTGGGAAGATTTGAAGTGCGGATTCTGCGCTGGGGCAATCCGTCATCAGGTTCTGACGAAGGAACTGGCAGCACAGATTTTTTTTGAAGTGGTGGAAATGAATCAGGGGATTTCATCCGGTTCATTTTGAACTGATGCAGGCAGCTTACGGGACAGAGGAAAAACCGGAATATGTGGGACAGATCTGCAGTTACCTGATAAGAACCCAGCAGTTTGATACAAAATTTCACCACTGGTATGAAAAGGGAATCGGGCTTGAACTTCGGATTACCGGATTATACGAGGCTTATCTGATGTCACTGGATGAACGGGAGATTGCATCGGTTCCAAAAATTATCCGGATGTACTTTCAGTATGACAGTAATCTTCCCTATCGGAAGATGGCAATTCTTTACAACAATATCATTGCGTCAAAGGAAAGCGAACCGGAAATTTATGAACAGTATCGCCGGGTGATGAGCCGTTTTTTTGCCATGGAACAGATCGAGCAGGAACATGTGGACGATAATCTGGCGGTGGTTTATGAGGACATGCCTCGAACTGGGGCTGGTGAATGAAGAACTTGCAAAATGTCTTTCCAATATTCTGTTTGCGCATAAGCTGGTAATTATGCAGCCGCATATGGATCCGCGCGATTGTATACCAGAAGCAGATGAAAGATCCGCAGATCGTTCCGATTGTAAACGGATGTGCCTACGTGTCCCTTTTTCTGCAGGAATATGCCATTTTGTTTGAAGATGGGAAAGGCCAAAGATATATCCACAGTGTCCCGTACCGGCTGGATTCCCTGATGGATGCCGGATCGTATCTGGAGAAATGTACGGCACTGGCACCGGAGGAACTTCCGTATATTGTTTCCCATTTTGGGGAAAAGCCGGATCATCATATGTTTGATGCCAAAGAGGAAAAATTTTTCCGGAGAGTGCTGTTTGCACAGGAGCTGGATACGGAATACCAGTCGTATTTTTCCAGGGAGATTGTGCGTTATTATCAGAAAAAAAAAAGAGCAAAAAACCCCTGGTGGAACAATATCTGGAACAGGCAGATTATGAGCAGATGCCGCAGGCGGTGCGTCAGTATATGATGGAATCCCTTGCAGACTGGCGGATGTATGATCGGTTGTATGAACAGATGCAGGAATATGGGCTGGATCAGATCGGATCATCGGCAAAGGTTGCAGTTGCCACCTATCTGCTGGATGCGATGGAAGAGAGGGAGCAGGACGAGGAACTGCTGCTTTTTGTGTACAAGTGCGTTTTTAAACAAAAAATACAATGACAGGATTCTGCAGTATCTGAGTGATTTTTTATTCCGGACCGGTTGAGACCATGCTTCGTTTATGGAGAGCAGCACAGGATTTTGAACTTCGGACAAGAGATCTGGAAGAACGGATTCTTGAGCAGATGCTGTATACGGATATGGATCTTTGCAGGCACTGGAGGTATTTGCGCATTATTATGAAAGCGGTGGGCAGGAACTGATTGTTCTTGCGGTCATTACGGTATTTGCGCAGAACTATTTTGTAAAAAGAAGCCGCGCTTGCCACAACAAATCCTTGCCATAATACGGAGACGGCATCAGAGCGGAAAGAAACTAAATGATGCCTGTAAACTTGCCCTGCTCAAATCGTTTTCCGGGATGTCCTCTCTGCAGGAGGCACAGTATGAAGCCGCAGATGTGCTGCTGGCAGAGTTCACCGGAAGAAATATGAATTTTTCATTTTTATAAAAGACTGGACGGCGGCTGGTACAGAAATATCATTTGTATGACAAAATTTATGTGGAACACCGGACAAACCCCAAGAAACATGTCGTGTTTCACTACAAACGGGATGAGTACGGGGGAGCAGTTTCACGAAGTGGATATGCCGAATGTCTATGCCGGTATTTTTGTGGAAACATTTGTGGTATTTTTCGGGGAGGAGATCCAGTATTACATCACCGAAGAATATAAAAATAAGGTCGTCTCGACGGAAAGTAATCGTCTGACCTGTAACGATATCTATGCACAGAAAGATGAAAGCAGGTACAATCTGATCAACCAGATGCTGATTTCAGAGACTTTATCCGATGAAGTTTCCATGTTTCAGACGATGAAACAGTACGCAGGATATGATGAGGTGACGAAAAAAGTATTTAAGCTTTTGTAAGCAGGATGGGAGAAAGAGATGGAAGCCAATACCTGTTATCTTGGCATCGAACTGAACGACTCGTATGCCATGGTAAGTTATATGCAACCGAATATGGAAGAACCGGAGACGGTCAGCACGATTGCCGGCAGTGAAAATTACCGGATTCCCACGCTGCTTGCCCGACGCAAAAAATGTCGGCATGTGGTATTATGGGGAAGATGCCGGAAGGATGGCAAAACCAGTGAGGTGATTTGTGTGGATTCCCTTCTTCGCCGTGCCGCTGCATCGGAAGTGATTACCATTGCAAAAGAGAGTTATGATGCAGTAGATCTGCTGGCACTGTTTATTAAAAAAGTGATTGAACTGCCGCAGAAACTGGGAAATACTTCGCATGTGACCGGAATTGTCCTGACGGTGGATCATCTGACGAAAGAGTTGATCGGCATTTTCCGGCATGTGGCAGAACTTTTAGGATTGTCGCAGGAAACATTTGCGGTGATCGATGACAAAGAGAGTTTCTATGCGTTTGCCATGAACCAGGAGAAATCTTTGTGGATGCACGATGTGTTTTTTGTTTTCTTGCGGGAAGAATGCCGTCAGTTCCTATGACCTTTTGAGGGATATGCATACGAAGCCGCAGATGATCACAATTCACGCAACCGGGGCACAGGAACTGGGAGAGGAGAAAGATGAGGCGTTTGCAAGGCTTCTGACTAACTGTTTTGCAAACCGTTCGGTATCTTCGGTTTATCTGGTCGGGGACGGGTTTGACGGAGAATGGATGAAACAGTCACTGGCAGTTCTCTGCCGGGGACGGCGCGCGTTTTTGGGACAGAATCTTTTTTCCAAAGGGGCATGCTATATGGCTCGCATCCGTGAAATGGGAGAAAACTGGCCATTCATTTTACATGGGCGAAAACGAGATGAAATTTAATCTGAGTTTAAGTGTCGTGGAAAAAAAGAAAAAAAGAAGGTTTTAAATCTTGTCAGTGCCGGGAAAAACTGGTTTGAGATAAAAAAATACATGTGAGGTGATCCTAAGCGACACGCCGCAGGTGGAATTTTTAAAGCAGCGTCCAAGCAGCAGTACTCCCCAGATACAGACGGTGGAACTTGAGGATCTTCCGGTTCGTCCGACCGCACGACAAGACTCCGGATTACGGCCAGTCCGGTGGCAAATGATAAGATTGAAGTGGAAACCGGGATCTGGGATTTGGTGAATTTTTCCCGGCTACCGGCCGGGCATGGAAAAGTATCATAATGATGGGATAAACGTATGGGTGAATTATTACTTTGTCATGAAACAATTGCGGCTCTGCCCTATTATATAGAGGAAATCGGGATAAACATATATTCCATGGAAGAACTCAGCTATTATATTTCCGGAAATGTGTATCTTTTGATCATTCCTTCATGTGCGAGAGTTTATGTACATGGGTGGAAAAACAGATGCATCGTGTCGAACTCGCACAAAAACTCAGGGAGAATATCCGCACAGAAGGAAAAATTGTCCGATTTTGTTTTTTGCCGTATTGCAGGATACGGCATACTGTACCATGAAAGAAATGCAGGAGATCGTTTTTTTGCGGTCCGGCAAATGGAACAGAAGTCGGATTTTGAATGTGACAAGATCCGGGCAGACCAGCTGATGGAGAAGGAAAAATATCTGGCAGCTATTTACCGGTATAAACATCTGTTAGACGAAGCAGATACGAAGGAAACCGGTGAGGTTCTGCGGGGAAATATCTGGCATAACCTCGGAACGGCGTATGCACGTCTTTTGTTTGAAGAGGCGGGGCGCTGCTTTGAGAAGGCATATGCATTTAATAAGCAAAAGGAATCTCTCCGGGAGTGCCTGATGCTGCCGCTGCAGGCATGATGAGGATGCGTTTGCGGAAATTGCAAAAAAATATCAGGTGGAGGAGAGAAAGCAGCAGGAAATCAGAAATGAAATTTCCCTCGCATGTAAGAGCGAAAAACTCGAACAGTTTGAATCCCATCTGGAAGAATTAGCGCAGCGGACCGGGGTGTCCAAAAGGCGAAGGCAAAGAAAGAAGCAATGGATGTGATTGTTCAGTGGAAGAAAGAGTATCGAAGGAGCTGCAAGGTATAACATATGATTTTTTCAAATTTATTTCATAGAAAAAGAACAAAGAAAGTGAGACGGGAAGTTTCTCACAATATGATCAGAGCGAGTATGCAAAACTTGAGACAAAAAACATTGTAAAAGAATTGAATCTGTCGGACGCGGCACAGGCAAAGAAATATGTAGTGGATTTGTGTAAGCAGATGATTCAGGCGTCTAAGGATATTGAAGACAGTAAATCGGAATATCAGCTGGTGACAAATTATCTGACAGATATTCAGATTCTCGAAGACCTGACGGACGCAGAGCGTAAAACCGATTCTTGAGTGTGCCACACAGGTTGCAAAGCTGGAAAAGCAAAGAACCGATTTCCAGAAAACCAAACGCCGGCTGACAGATACGCAGTTTGCGCAGATGCAGGAGGAAGAAGAGAATCTTCCGGGAGTGATCCGCCGGCTGAAAGCCAATGAGGCAGATCTGATGCGATCAAGAGAAATATGGCATATCTGGAAGGAAAAAAAACTGGAATGGTCCATGCAGCGGTCAGATTCCGCAAAGGTACAGAAAGTAACCCGTACCGCAGCATGCTATCTGTTAGCTGTATTTATTACGTTGTTTGCTTTTGTGGGAATACTTTCCTGGTATCTGAACAGGGATCTGCAGCTGGTTTTCACCATTATGGGATTTGCAGCTGTGGGAGCGGGCGCGTTTATTTTGATCCGTTATCAGGGATTCTACAAGAGAGATCCGTCAGGCGGATGTCAACCGCAATCAGGCGATTACTTTGGAGAACCGGGTAAAGATCCGCTATGTCAATACGAAAAAACGCGGTGGATTTCATCTGTGAAAAATATCATGTCCGCAATGCGAAAGAACTGGAATTTTTATATGGACAGTATCAGGAGGAAGCGCGGGAAAAGGAAACATTCCGTAAAACCAGTGATGATCTGATTATTATACGCAGAATCTTCTGCAGTATCTGACACGGCTGCGGGATGTATGATACCCGTGTATGGCTGACACATGCAAATGCGCTGGTCGACAGCCGGGAGATGGTAGAGCTGAAGCATGAACTGCTGACAAGGCGGCAGAAACTGCGGGCACGTATGGAGTACAGTGTGGGAAGTATCCATGAGATGAAGGGTGAGGCTCTCAAAAATATGAGCAAGCTCGGAAACAATGCTTATCAGCTGGAGCAGATCATCCGCAAGATTGAGGCGATGAATCCGGTATTTAAGTAAAAATAATAGTGATTTATTGCGTTTTCTTTTTGAGATAGCCGCCCAGTGTGAAAGGGGCGGCTATCTCCCTGTCCTATCGCGTAGTGTTTTTGCATACAGTCAAAATTGGGATTGAAAGCATAGTAGTTTTTGCTGTCCAGTTCTTCCCTGCAGCAGACGAAGAGCCTCGCCAAAAACGCTGGAAATGCACAATTTCACGCTCGCGCAAAAGCGGATTGGATCAGCAACTTCCTGATCTTTTGCCAGACGCAGTATATTGTCATACGTTTTTTCTTGCTTTTTGTTCTGCTGCCATATCTTCCACCAGATCAGCAATGGCATCACCACTTGACTGAAATTCGGTAGCGGAAAATGGAACTCCACCCGCAGCCTGCGGCCAGACACCTGCGGTGTGATCAATATAATATGGTGCAAATCCGGAAGCTTCCAGTTCTTTGGCGGAAAGTCCGCGCGTCAGCTGGCGAACAATCGCACCAATCATTTCGAGGTGAGCAAGTTCCTCGGTTCCGATGTCGGTAAGTACACCGGCAATCCGCGGATTTGCAAAAAGAAAACCGCTGGAGCCAGATAGCGCATGGAAGCACCCATTTCGCCATCGGACCACCGTACTGACTTATAATAAAAGATGCCATCTTAGCATTTGGTGTTGAAATGGAAATCGGATATTGCAGTCTTTTTTTCATAATTCCACATAGCTTATTTCACTCCTTCCCATGGCATTGGACTCGTCATTCCAGTCCCAGTCCTCCAGCGGCTGGCTGCCAAATGCGGACAACGGTTCGAAACGTTCCTCGTATGTCTTTTTTAGCTGAATTGTATAATTCGTTGCACTGATTGTAATAAGAGAGTGCCTGTGCGTCATCCGGATGGGTGTCCAGATAAAGAAGCATATCATAGGCACAAAAGCCCAGTGCCATAACCCAGCGGTACAATTCCGACCGGTTCATTGGCTGAGAAGATGGTCTTGTCATCGCCGCCGCCCTCCCCTGCATCATATTCATATTGCATTTTCCGGTAAATGGTTTATCCAGTTCCGGAAAAATTGTGCCTGCGGCAAGCCCGCGCATAGGATCGTAGGTTTTTGCCGAATGTCTGCCAGGGAACGTAGCACATGCCAGGTACCTGATGGCTGCTATTGTCTGTTTCCGGCATAGTATTAATAGTTGCATTCATGGATTTCTTTTTCCTTTCTGATCAGCATATACTGTATGATATGTTTCGTTTGCGTTATGTGTGTATTTGTTATATAATAAAAAACACATGACAGAATAAGGAGAGAAACGCAATGAGTAAAAGTAAGAACAAGATTTGCACCAAGTCCTACAGGAAGAATGCATGTGGGAAATCTTCGTACAGCATTGTATGCATACCTCGTAGCAAAAGCATAAGGGCGGAGATTTCATCTTAAGAATAGAAGATACCGATCAGGAGCGTTATGTAGAAGGCGCAGTAGATATCATTTACCGCACCCTGCAGAAAACAGGCCTGATCCATGACGAGGGACCGGACAAGGATGGCGGCTATGGACCATATGTACAGAGTGAGCGTCAGGCACAGGGCTTTTATTTAAAATACGCCAAAGAGCTGATCGATAAAGGCGAGGCATATTATTGTTTTTGTGATAAAGAGCGCTTAGAGGGACTCAAAAAGTAGTTGCAGGAAAAGAAATTCATGTATATGACAAGCACTGTCTGCACCTTTCCAAAGAAGAAGTAGAAGAAAAAACTTGCCGCAGGCGTACCGTATGTCATCCGCCAGAATAACCCGACGGAGGGAACGACAACGTTCGAGGATGAGATTTACGGGGATATTACTGTTGACAATGCGGAGCTTGACGATATGATCCTTATCAAATCAGACGGATATCCTACCTATAACTTTGCAAACGTTGTAGATGACCACTTTATGGGAATCACACATGTTGTCCGTGGAAACGAGTATCTTTCCTCTTCCCCGAAATACAACCGTATCGTATGAGGCATTTGGCTGGGATATTCCGGTTTATGTACATTGTCCGCTGATCACGGATGAAAATCATCAGAAGCTGTCAAAAACGATGCGGACATTCTTCGTTTGAAGATCTGATCGAGCAGGGATTTGTGACAGAGGCGATCGTGAACTTTGTTGCATTGCTTGGATGGAGCCCGGCAGATAACCAGGAGATCATGACACTCGAAGAACTGGTAGAAAAGTTTGATTACCATCATATGAATAAATCACCGGCAGTTTTTGATTACACAAAGTTAAAATGGATGAATGGGGAATACATCAAAAAAATGGACTTTGACAAGTTCTACGGGATGGCACTTCCGTATATCAAAGAAGTGATCACCAAAGATTATGATCTGAAGAAGATTGCACATATGGTACAGACCCGTATCGAGATCTTCCCCGGATATCAGGGATCACATTGATTTCTTTTGAGGAACTTCCGAATATGATGTGGCAATGTACACGCACAAGAAAATGAAGACAAATGCACAGACTTCTTTGAAGTGTTGCAGGAGATCCTTCCAGTCTTAGAAGCACAGGAAGATTACAGCAACGATGCATTGTATCAGACACTTCTTAAATATGTAGAGCAGAAAGGCTGCAAGAACGGATATGTTATGTGGCCGATCCGTACGGCAGTATCCGGCAAGACAGATGACACCGGGGGTGCGACAGAGCTGATGGAGGTTCTTGGAAAAAGAAGAGTCTCTTGCCCGTATCCGTAAAGGAATCGAGCTCCTTTCTCAGGCACAGTAGAACATTCTCACGGGAGAACGAATGAACTATAATAAATCCCAGCAGCAGGCCATCCGCCATAAGGATGCCGATGCTTGTTCTGGCAGGTCCCGGTTCCGGGAAAACTGCGGTAATTACCCAAAGAACGAAACAGTTAATTGAATATGAGAACATAGATCCGTCCAATATTCTTGTGATTACATTTACGCGAGCGGCGGCACAGGAGATGAAGCAGCGTTTTCTTGCAGCGACAGGAGAAGAGAGAACGAAAGTGACCTTTCGGTACGTTCCACGCCATATTTTTCATGGTGCTGAAGCTGGCGTATCATTTTTGATTCCGGAAATATTATATCGGAGGAGCAGCGATATCAGTTTATGCGGGAGATTCTGTCTTATCATCATCTGGAATACCGGGATGAAGGGGAATTTATCGGGGATGTTTTAACGGAGATCAGCCGTGTGAAAAATGAGCAGATTCCGCTGGAACATTTTTATTCTTCCAGCTGTGGGGAGGAGATTTTCCGGAAGATTTACCGGGGAATATGATGAGCGGCTCAAAAAGAAACCGCCTGATAGATTTTGATGATATGCTGACATACACATATGACCTGTTTTCCCAGCGGAAGGATATTCTTTCGGCATGGCAGAAAAAGTACCGTTATATTCTGATCGACGAATTTCAGGATATCAATCTGATCCAGTGGAAGATCATGTGTATGCTTGCCGCACCGGAAAATAATCTCTTTGTGGTGGGAGATGATGACCAGTCCATCTATCGGTTCCGCGGTTCGAAGCCGGAAATTATGCTGGGATTTCAAAAAGATATACCCGCAGGCAAAGATTGTGAAGAATCTTGAAGTAAATTACCGGTGTGAGCCGCCGATTGTGGAGGCAGCTATGCGCCTGATCGCACACAATGAAGAACGTTTTCCAAAAAAGATCCGTGCCGGAAAAGCCGGGGAAACAGAAGGTGCGTTTTCAGTACTTTGAGGACTGCTATAAAGAGAATGCATTTTTTGGCAGAAGATATCCGGCAGACTGTGCAAAATGGGGTTCCGCTTTCGGAAATCGCAGTACTGTTTCGGACAAACATGCAGCCGCGTGCCCTGATGGAATATATGGTTTCTGCCAATCTGGCATTTCAGACGAAAGACCGGATTCCGGATATCTATGAGCACTGGATTGCCCGTGATTTTTTCACTTATATCCGCATCGCACAGGGAAGTGACAGCAGGGCCGATTTCCTTTCTATTATGAACCGGCCGAAGCGGTATATCGGCAGGGACAGCCTGCCCAGATGAAACGGTATGTTTTGATGAGTGGATGAAATTATATGAGGAGCAGCCGTGGATCGCGGAGCGGATCGAAAAGCTGTGGTATGATCTGAAACATTTATCCCGTCCATGAGCCCTTATGCGGCAATCAACTATATCCGGCGGGGAATCGGGTACGATGATTATCTGGCAGAGTATGCCGAATACCGGAATGCGAATAAAGAAGATTTTTATGAAGTGGCAGATGAAATCCTTGCGAGTGCCAAAGGGTACCGTACATTTGAGGAATGGTTTGCACATATAGAAGAATACCGGCAGGAGTTAAAGAGACTGGCGCAGGAAAAGCGCAGGAATCAGAATGCTGTGACATTTGCAACACTGCACAGCGCCAAGGGGCTGGAATTTACAAAAAGTGTATCTGATTGACGTCAACGAGGGCGTAATGCCTTATAAGAAAGCGGTATTAAAGCAGGATATCGAGGAAGAACGGCGTTTGTTTTATGTGGGGAATGACCAGAGCAAAGGAATCCCTGACCATCTGTTCGGTAAAAAAAAATGCGTGGCAAAGAGGTGGAAAACTGTCGCGTTTTATCAAAGAAGCCGGTAAAAGAGCCGTAAAAACCTGCATCGGGTATTCGATGCAGGTTTTTATAAAAAGTTATTCCTCGTCTTCGAGTGCATTGAAGTAGTCATCATCGAGCATTTCATCGAAGCGGTCGGCAGCAGCTTCGTACTCATCGTCATCCGTGATGCTGTCGATCTGTGGAAGACCTTCTTCATCCTCTGCGTAGCGGTAGAGATAAACGGTGCCTTCGTCCGGATCAGAGCCGTCCGGATTGAGCGGCATCAGTGCAATGTAGTCCTGTTCATTTACGTCAAAAAATGGTAAGGATTTTTGCATTCTACTTCACCTTCATCCAGCTCAAGTGTTACACGGATATCTTCAATCTCATCCGGGGTAACGGGTGTTGCTTTTTCTTTTATCTTCCATAAGATACCTCTTTTCTTAATCGTTTTTTGTGTCTTTTATCATTATAAGCGAGGAGTAAGGGAGCTTGTCAATTCGAAAAAGTGATATACAAAGTTTTTTAAAAAGGGTATAATGAAAAACATGAAAATACGAGATACGAAAAACGAACAGAGAATAAAAGGATCAGAGAAGGAGATTACGCAAAACCGGGAGTGACGATTCAGGGAGAATGGAACTTTTACGTTTGATGCGGAAAAAAAGAGGACAGCTGTTTTTGTGGTACTTAAGGATATACAGACCGAAAAAAAAAGAAAAAAGATAGCTGCTCCGGCAGAATACTGCATGGGATCGGTGCGCTCTGTCGCAGTGGCAGATCTGCATCTGGAACATCTAATTTACGATTTTGAGATCAATGGAAAAAAAGGTAATGGACCCGTGCGCACACGCCATCATGGGGCGGCAGGTCTGGAATGACAGTTCACGCAGCCGGCAGCAGTATGAGGTGCATGGGGCATTTGATGTGCAGGAGTTTGACTGGGGGAGGATGTATGTCCGGAAATACCGAGAGAACAGATGATTATGTACAAGCTGCATGTGCGTGGTTTTTACGATGGATTCCGGTACCAGAAGTGTTCCGGGGACATTTCGTGCGCTTATGAACCGGATTCCCTATCTGAAGAAACTCGGTGTGACAACGATCGAACTTATGCCGGTGTATGAGTTTGAGGAAATTGAACTGCCGAAGCAGCAGAAACTTCCGGAATATATCCGTTGGAAAAAAAACAGACGGATCAGATCCGCCCGGCAGAAAAAATAAAAAAAGGTTCCGCGCAAAGTGAATTACTGGGGATATGAACCCGGAAATTATTTTTGCGGTGAAGGCATCGTATGCTGCCGATCCGCTGCATGCTTCCCGGGAATTCAGGATGCTGATCCGCCGTCTGCACGAAAAACGGCATGGAATGTGATGGAGATGTATTTTCCGGAGAAAGTGAATCATAATCTGATTTTTAGAAGCACTTCGTTACTGGGTGCGGGAATACCATGTGGACGGAATCCATCTGCTTGGGGAACATCTGCCCATTACAGCGATCGTGCAGGATGGAATGCTCAGCCGTACCAAGATTTTTTATGTGGATTTTGAGGAAAAAGCATGTGCGGCAAGCCGGAAGTATCCGAATCTGTATATTTACAAAGAGGAGTATCAGTATCCGATCCGGCAGGTCTTAAATCATATCAATGGAAATATGCGTGATTTTGCCGATCAGCAGAGGAAACAGGGGGCTTTTTTAGGCTATATCAATTATATAGCAAGCAACAACGGGTTTACGCTTGCAGATCTGTTTATGTACAACGATAAACACAATGAGGAAAATGGAGAGCAGAATCTCGATGGGAGTTCCTGGAATTTCAGCAATAATTACGGCGTGGAGGGACGACCAGAAAGCGTTATATCAATGCGCTGCAGAAATTAAACTGGAGAAATGCGGTTCTTATGCTTATGCTGGCGCAGGGGGTTCCTCTGTTGTGGAGCGGTGATGAGATGGGAAATTCCCAGAACGGAAATAATAATGCATACTGTCAGGATAATCCCACCGGCTGGGTGAACTGGAAGAATGAGAAGTCTCATCGCAGACAGATCGAATTTCTGCAGCAGGTAATTGCGTTTCGAAAAGAACATACCGTGCTTTCAAATCCGATGCCATTCCAGTTTTCGGATTATAAATCGCTGGGGTATCCGGATCTTTCCTATCACGGGACAAGTGCGTGGATGTTAGAACCGACACCGGATCATCTATGCCTGGGAATGCTTTTATTGCGGGGCTTATGCCCAAAACGAAAAAGAGCCGGATGTCTATGTCGCCTATAATTTTCTTGCCGCGGCAACGGAACTGGCTTTGCCTAAACCGCGAAAAAGGGAAAGAATGGGTTGTCTGTATTGACAGCGGAGAAGAGGATGCTGCGTTTTTTTGGACGCACCAAAGCCCGTAAGCGGAGGAAAAATCATTCTCCGGCCACAGACCATCTGTGTGCTGGAGAGCAGGGAGATGAAAAAACATGGGTAATGCATGGAAACATTTTTGCACAATTACACATCACAAAAATCTGGTGCTTGTCGGTTGCTTTAAGATCGGACTATACAGGCAGGGGCTGCTGCATGATCTTTCAAAATATTCCCCGACGGAATTTCTGGTCGGTTGCAAATATTATCAGGGAACCATGAGTCCGAACAATGCAGAGCGGAAGGAAAAGGGGTATTCCCTGGCGTGGCTGCATCACAAAGGACGCAATAAACACCATCTCGAGTACTGGATTGATTATGATATTTCAAAAAGAACCGGGGAAAGAACATTCGGGGATGGCAGGAATGAAAATGCCGGTGTGCTACGTGGCGGAAATGTTTGTTGACAGGATCAGTGCATCCAAAAACTACCAGAAAGACAAATACACGGATCGGAGTGCACTCGATTACTATATGCACGGCAGATCGCATTATCTGATCCATCCGGATACCGAGGCACTGATCCACTATCTTTTACTGATGCTGGCAGTGCGGGGGAGAAGGAAACATTTGCATTTGTAAAGAATGAGGTACTGAAAAGGAAACGTTCCTTATGAGAGGGAAAGCCTGATCCGGCGCATACTGGAACTGGCACCGGAAGAAAAAATATAAAAGGGAAAAGCACAGAATGCCTTCTGCTGACATAGAATATTAGAAAGCTGTTGGAAAAGGTGCTGTGTGAAAACATTTTTTGGTTCCCCCTGACACCGGAAGAGGAAACAGACTGTCTGTGCAGATTAAAAAATGGCGAGCAAGGGGCAAAGGAAGAACTGGTGTTGCACAACATGCGCCTGGTAGCCCATGTCGCAAAAAAATATGTCAGTTCGGAAGAAGAACAGGAGGATCTGATTTCCATCGGTACGATCGGACTGATGAAAGCAGTAGACAGTTTCCGGCCGGAATACGGAAATAAATTTGCAACGTATGCCATCCGGTGTGTGGACAATGAATTGCTGATGCATCTGCGATCAAAGAAAAAACAGCGCAAAAAGAAGTTTCTATGTTTGAACCGATTGGTACAGACAAAGAAGGAAACCAGATTCAGCTTGTCGATGTGCTGGAGTTTCATGATAAAAAATGTAGCAGATGAAGTGACAAAAAAAGGGAGCAGATGAAAAAAATCTGTACCTTTATGAATGATGTGTTAAGCGAGAGAGAAGCATTTATCATTCGGCGAAGATATGGAATCGGAGGAAATCAGGAACTGACCCAGAGAGAAATCGCGCGGGCACTTGGAATTTCCGTTCCTATGTTTCCAGGATTGAAAAAGAGAGCACTGGAAAAACTTAAAAAAGTGATAAGCGAATAAAGTCGTTGCAAAAAGATGCATTTTTATGATAAGGTAAATGCATCTTTTTTCATGCATGTGTCTGTGCAAAATTCCCATTTGTTGGAATGAGGTGAATATGTATAGCCAAATCAGGACATCCATGCTGGATGGAATCTGCACAATGCCGGTACAGGTAGAGGTGGATATCAGCATGGGAATGCCGGTGTTTGATATGGTAGGATATCTTTCTTCGGAGGTGCGGGAGGCGAAGAGGAACGAGTGCGTACGGCGCTTCACAATTGCGGAATTCTTCTGCCTGCAAAGCGGATTACCGTAAATCTTTCCCCGGCAAATATAAGGAAAACCGGAACCGGATTTGACCTGCCGATTGCGGTTGCACTGCTGGTTGCCATGGGGCTGGTAAAACCGGAGAAGTGCGCGGACACGATTTTTCCGGGGAGTTGAATTTAAGTGGACAGTTACTGCCGGTCTGGGGAGTTCTGCCGATGGTTTCGGATGGAGTAAAGGAAGGGATTCATAAATTTGTTGTTCCGGCGGATAATCTTATGGAAAGCCGTCTGGTGCAGGGGCGGATGTCTGCGGATTTTCTGCATTGGAATCGGTGATCGGCTATCTGCAGGATGGCGGTTATAAAGAGCCGGCATATGCAGGCCGGCGGCAGAACAGATCCCATGGGATGCCGGATTTTTCCGAAGTAAACGGGCAGCAGTTTTTTGAAACGGGCAGCGGAAATCGCAGCGTCCGGAATGCACAATATGCTTATGGTCGGGCCGCCGGGAGCCGGAAAAACCATGATCTCCGAGCGGATGGCTACAATCCTGCCGCCACTTACAAAAAAAAGCAGCTGGAGGTTTCAAAAATATACAGTGTCTGCGGTCTGCTGGCAGACTCCCGGACACTGTTGCAGGAACGGCCGTTTCGCAGTCCGCATCATACGGTCAGCATGGCAGGGCTTGCCGGCGGCGGACGAAGTATCCGGCCGGGAGAGATTTCACTGGCACATCATGGCGTACTTTTTCTGGATGAACTCCCGGAATTTTCCAAATCAACGATGGAAGTGCTGCGTCAGCCGTTGGAGGAACATCAGATTCATTTGACGCGCGCGGTCGGCAGTGTGACCTATCCATCGGATTTTTTACTTCTGGCATCTATGAATCCATGCAATTGCGGATATTATCGGACCGGAACCGGTGCAGATGCACACAGGCATCCCCTGCAGCGGTATTTTTGACCGGATTTCCCAGCCGCTCATTGACCGCATGGATCTTTGTGTGGAAGCGCCGATGGTTACGTATGAAGAACTGACGGGAAACGGCAATAATGAGAGTTCAAAGACCATCCGGGACAGGGTGTGCGAGTGTCAGGAACGTCAGATTTTCCGGTTTAAAGATGAAATCTTTTCTCATAACAGTGGAATTCCGGCAGCAAAAATTAAACCAGTTCTGTAAGCTGGGAGAAAAAGGAACAGCGGTATATGGAAAAAATGTTCCATAAACTGTCACTTACTGCGCGCACCTATCATAAAAATCCTCCGGGTGGCACGAACAATTGCCGATACACAAAAAGGCGGAAAACATCCGTGTCTGTGATCTGACAGAAGCTGTGTGTTACCGGAGTATCGGGGATAAATTCTGGGGAGGTATGGAAGAATGAGTATGTATGCGTACTGGCTTGCAAATACCGGACTGACCGTACATAAACTGACGGGTCTTATGACAGAAGGAATCGGTGCGGAAGAACTGTATGCATTGCAGGAATCCCAAATGAAAAAAAATCCGCGTTCTGGATGAAAAGGATGTGGGAAAGATTACACAATCCAGGAGGCAATGGGATGTACAGGAGCGCTGGGGAAAACTGCAGGGGAAGGAATCGGTTTTGTCTGCGTGGAAGATGCGCGGTACCCGCAAAAGCTCCGCCGGTTTCTGCAACACCTTATGCGCTGTATTATATTGGCAGGCTGCCGGATGAAACGCGAAAGAGTGTGGCAATTGTCGGGGCGCGGACAAGAAGTGCCTATGGAAGCCAGATTACGGGGAAACTGGCGAGGGCACTTGCACAGAACCGGATGGATATCATCAGCGGCATGGCGATGGGGATTGATGCTGATGCGCATAGCGGGGCACTGGAAGAAAACAGGGATACCTATGCGGTACTGGGCTGTGGCGTGGATGTGTGTTATCCGAAAAGAAACCGGTATTTATATGAAAAAATGCAGGATCAGGGGAGGTATTTTGTCGGAATATCCGCCGGGCACACCGCCGCTGCCGGGATATTTTCCGCAAAGAAACCGTATCATAGCCGGACTTGCGGATTACGTGATTGTGATGGAGGCAAGAAAAAAGAGCGGATCGCTGATTACTGCGGACTATGCCATGGAACAGGGAAAGGAAGTGTATGCCCTTCCCGGGAGAGTTACGGATGCCCTGAGTGAAGGAACCAACCATCTGATCCAGCAGGGCGCCGGCATTTTTGTAAGTGTGGAAGATTTCCTGCAGGAACTGCAATTACAGCCCCAAAATATAACGACACAAATAGACTTTAGAAAAAATCTTCTTGAAAAAGACGAATCGTTGGTGTATGCTTTATTAGATTTTTTATCCGGTGGGTCTTGGAACCCTGATCGAAAAAAGTCCCTATGGTCTGGTAGAAATTCTGCCGGTTTTAGAGAGGCTGGAACAGAAAGGGTTCATTCAGGAGACCATTCCGAATTATTATATAAAAACAATTTAGATGATATAAGGAGCACCAAAATGGCAAAGTATCTGGTAATCGTGGAGTCACCGGCAAAGGTGAAGACGATTAAAAAATTTCTGGGAAAAATTATGAGGTCATGGCAAGTAACGGGCATGTGAGAGATCTTCCGAAGAGTCAGCTCGGATTTTCTCCGTGGAAAATGATTTTGAACCGAAATATATTACGATTCGTGGAAAGGGAGAGATTCTTGCAAAGCTGCGAAAAGAAGTAAAGAAAGCGGATAAAGTCTATCTCGCAACTGACCCGGACCGTGAAGGAGAGGCAATTTCCTGGCATCTAACCAAGGCGTTGAAATTAGACGATAAAGAAGTCTACCGTATCAGTTTTAACGAAATTACAAAGCAGTGCCGTTAAGGCATCGTTAAAACAGGCGCGTGAAATTGACATGAATCTGGTGAACGCACAGCAGGCGAGACGTATGCTGGACCGTATGGTAGGCTACCGGATCAGCCCGTTTTATGGGCCAAAGTAAAAAGCGTGGCTTAGTGCCGGAAGATGTGCAGTCAGTGGCACTGCGTATTATCTGTGACAGAGAAGAAGAGATTGATGCATTTATTCCGGAAGAGTACTGGACACTGGATGTAGATTTACAGATCCCCGGAAGAGAAAAAAAGCCGTTAGTTGCAAAATTTTGGATGGCGATGAAAACGGAAACGTCCATCCGATCCAAAGAAGAAATGGATGGTATCTAGGAATTGAAAGATGCCGATTATCAGGTATTAGAGGTAAAAAAAGGAGAGCGCACCAAAAAAAGCGCCGCTTCCTTTTACAACCAGTACCTTACAGCAGGAAGCTTCCAAAGCGCTGAATTTCCCGATCTCGAAGACGATGCGGATTGCACAGCAGCTGTATGAAGGAGTGGATATCAAAGGACAGGAACGGTCGGTATCATCACCTATCTGCGTACGGATTCCGTTCGTATTTCGAAGAGGCGGATGAAGCAGCGGCCTTTATTTCCGAAAGCTACGGAGAGAATATCAAAAGTGTCTGACGGAGAAAAGCAAGAAGAGCAATGTAAAAGATTCAGGATGCGCACGAAGCGATCCGTCCGACCGATATTAACCGTATTCCGTCCGAAGATTAAAGAGTCCTTAAGCCGTGATCAGTTTCGTCTGTATCAGCTGATCTGGAAACGCTTTTGCCGCAAGCCGTATGGCAAACGCAAAGATGAGACAACAACCGTTAACATTGCAGCGGGAGATTATACATTCCGCGTTTCTACTTCCAAAGTAGCTTTTGACGGATTTATGCTGGCCTATACGGAAGCAGATGATGAAAAAGGAAAAACAGGTACTTTTAAAAATCAATTGATAAAGATACAAAACTGAAACTGGAAGAATTCGATCCGAAGAACAGCATTTTACACAGCCACCGGCACATTACACGGAAGCATCCTTAGTAAAAACACTCAGAGGAACTCGGCATCGGAAGACCAAGCACCTATTCCCCGACCATCACAACGATCATTGCCAGACGTTATGTATCACAAAGGAAAATAAGAACCTTTATGTGACAGAGATCGGTTCCGTTGTCAATTCCATTATGAAGGAATCTTTTCCCGACTATTGTAGACGAACATTTTACTGCAAATATGGAATCTCTTTTAGACAGTGTTGCGGAAGGACATTTAAACTGGAAAACGGTTGTTGCGAATTTTTATCCGGATCTGGAAGAGGCTGTGGAGGCCGCGGAAAAAGATCTCGAAAAGATTACCATTGAAGATGAAGTAACGGATGAAATCTGTGAAGTATGCGGGCGCAATATGGTAATCAAATATGGTCCGCATGGAAAGTTTCTGGCATGTCCGGGATTCCCGGAGTGCCGGAATACCAAGCCATATTATGAAAAGACATTGGTGTCGCATGTCCGAAATGCGGAAAAGACGTGGTCATCAAAATGACACGTAAGGGCAGAAGATACTATGGATGCATTGATTATCCGGAATGTGACTTTATGAGCTGGGGGCGTCCGGTGGAAAAAGAAATGTCCGCGCTGTGGAGGCTATATGGTGGAAAAAGGAAACAAGCTTGCATGTGCGGATGAACATTGCGGTTACACGGAAGCAAAAAGAAAAAAATAAACAGAATAGTCGTAAATTTTTCAAAAAAAGATTGAATTGTCTGATAAATAGTGCTACACTCATGGTATCTGTGATAAAGACAGGAGGAAAAACATGAGTGTTCAACTTCTAGACAAGACAAGAAAAATAAATAAACTGCTTCATAACAATAATTCGTCCAAGGTGGTATTTAACGATATCTGTGAAGCCCTGACGGGAATTCTTGATTCCAACATCCTTGTAATAAGCAAGAAGGGAAAGGTTTTAGGTTCCAGTGCATGCAAAGGGGTTGAGGAACTGCAGGAACTGATCGTGGATGAAGTCGGCGGATATATTGATGCAGAATTAAACGAGCGTCTGCTTGGAATCTTGTCTACAAAAGAGAATGTAAATCTGGAAACGCTCGGATTCGGAGATGAATCCAAAAAGTACCGCGCCATCATTACCCCGATTGATATTGCCGGGGGAGCGGCTGGGAACCTTATTTGAATACCGGTGCGAAACGGAATATGACATTGATGACATTATTCTGACAGAGTACGGAACAACGGTGGTAGGGGTTGGAAATGATGCGTTCTGTAAACGAAGAGAGCGCAGAGGAAGCGAGAAAAAAGGTTGCAATCGTAAAATCTGCGATCAGCACATACTTTCTTTCTCGGAACTTGAGGCAATCACCCACATCTTTGATGAACTGGATGGCAATGAGGGAATTCTTGTTGCAAGCAGAATTGCGGATCGCGTGGGAATTACCCGTTCCGTGATTGTAAATGCACTTCGTAAGTTTGAGAGTGCGGGCGTGATCGAATCGCGTTCTTCCGGCATGAAAGGAACTTACATAAAGGTTGTCAATGATGTGGTTTTCGATGAACTTGCAGAACTGAAAAGAAAAAAATGCAAAAATAAAGGATGGAACCGAGCGGACAGCAAAAGGACTTGTATAAATATAAGTCCTTTTGTGTCATTTTATGTAAAAACTACTTGTATTTTTGCTTGATTTATACTATAATTAGTATGATACGATAATAGGGAATACTAGATAAGGAGGCACAAAATTGCTGAGTACAGATGCTTTCAATTATGTGAATGTTCTGGATAAAGCTGCCGATGCGAGCTGGAGCAGGGAGAACATTCTGACTAACAATATTGCAAATGTAAACACTCCGGGATATAAGAGAAAAGACTTAAATTTTGAAAATACATTAAAAAAACAGAACTGGAAGCCGCTGCAAGCATGAGTCCCTGGATTCGAAAATGAAAGACGTGGATCTTTCCAGACTGAATCCATCGGTTTATGTGGACAGTTCCAATTACTCCTATCGGCTGGATGGAAGTAATGTAGATATTGATACAGAAGAAGTGGAGCTGGCATCCGAACAGATCCGCTATCAGGGAATCACAGCCGGAATTAACGGACAGTTTGACCGTATGCGTTCCGTGATTAAGTAAGGGGGAAAGATAAATGGCTTTATTTCAGGCGTTTAATATCAGCGCGTCAGGCATGACCGCAGAACGGTTCCGTACCGATATCATTGCGGAGAACATTGCAAATGTAAAAACAACATCAACAGAGAGCGGCGGTCCGTACCGACGCAAAATTGTAAATTTTGCAGAACGGAAAGTTACCCCGTTTTCCCAATATTACGCAACTGCATCGCAGAATCCGGCAATCGGAAACGGTGTAAAAGTAACTTCCGTAAAGGAAGATACGGAAACAGATTTCGTGAAAGAATATGATCCTTCCAATCCGGATGCGGATGCGGACGGATATGTATCCTATCCAAATGTAAACACGGTCACGGAAATGACCAATCTGATCGATTCTACCCGTGCATATGAGGCAAATGCGACTGCATTTGATGCCACAAAGAGTATGGCAACCACGGGACTTTCCATAGGAAAACAATAATAAAAAAAGTAAGTTATACGAGAGAGGACAAAAGCATGGATATCACACAATTGTCTGGAGTTTCTTCTGACTATCTGAATACATTCGCAAAAAAAAAGAGGCACTTGTTCCGGGAGACGATGACAGTTTCAGCGCGGTGCTTTTCAACAGCGATGAAATCAGTAGATGAAACCAATGACCTGCAAAAAAATACTGCGGAGTCGGAAGAAGAAGTACGGTTCGCACTTTGGGGAAGCCGAAAATCCACATGATCTGCTGATTGCAGAGACGAAAGCAAATGTAGCATTGCAGTATACGGTTGCAGTGCGGGATAAACTGATTGACGGATACAAAGAGATTATGCAGATGTCAATCTAGTAAGTGAGGAACGAAAAACATGCCAGAACAGTTACAGAAAATCCTTGACCGTGTGGTTGAGTGGTGGAAAAAAATTTTCCAATAAACAAAGAATGCTGCTGATCAGCCTTTACCGCAGTGGTGATCCTTGCGCTGGTGATACTGGGAGTTGTTGTATCAAGACCGAGTTATACAACACTGATTGACTGCCAGAACGCAAAAAAGAAGCCAGTCAGGTAAAAGATCTGTTAGACGGCGAAGGTGATATTGATTATAAGGTAACGGATACCATACATTTTGAAGTAAACAAAAAAGATGAGAACAAGGCAAACTGGCTTTTGGGATCCAATAATATTGATACAACGGGATTTGACCTGTCAGATCCGAACATCAAGGATTATATCGACGGAAGTTTTTCAACCACGGAGGCAGATAAACAGAAACTTTGCCAAAAGCTATATGGAAGATAAACTGGAGAATGTGCTTGCTGCGAATGACCTGATTGATTCCGCAAAAAGTTACACTGGATATTCCGGACGATGACGGTACACTGATTTCGCGGATGCAGGAAAGTTCTGCCAGCGTTTCGCTTGCCCTGAATGGTTCTATGGATTCGGATCAGGCGTATTCGGTGGCGCGCCTTGTGGCAACCGCCCTTGGAAATGATTCGACAGACAAAATTACCATTCTGGATCAGAAGACATCCAAAATCTTGTTTTCGGGAGCAGACCAGGATGATGATGCCACGGTTGTTTCCGACAGTCTGGACATCAAAGACCGCATTAAGAATTCCGTGGTCAATGGTATCAAGGATGTAATGGTCAAGTGCGGTATGTATTCGGACGTGCAGGTTGCGCCGAACCTTGATATTGATATGTCCAAGGTGGAAAAGGCGGTTCACAATTATTCACACAATGATGGACAGGATCAGGGAGAACTGACAGAAAGCTCTGAGTATAATTCAGAGGCAAAAAGGTGGACAGGCTGCAACTCCGGGAACGGATTCCAATGATGATACACCGACCTATGTGACACAGGATGGCGAGATTACAGAATCTTCCGTGTCGGATGTGGATAAAAAAATATTCGCCGAATGAGGAAATTATAAAAACTATTTCAAACGGTGGAGCGATCAACTATGATAACAGTTCCATTGCCGTGACTGCCACACGCTGGGTTGTTTATGATGAGGACGAATTGAAAGATTCCGGGCAGCTGAAAGGGACAACGTTTGAAAAGTTTAAGAGCGCACACAGTGATCCGGTACAGGTGGATGCAACGCAGGATGAAATTGACCTTATCGCAAAAGCTACCGGAATTCAGTCTAGTGCAATTAAACTGGTCTGTTATGAAAGACCGCAGTTTGTGGAATCCCAGAAGAAGGGATTTCGGACTCACCGACATTTTACAGATTCTGCTTGCGGTGCTGATTTTTGCGTTGCTGGGGTATGTTGTATTCCGCAGTACCAGAAAACAGAAAGTGGAAGAGCCGGAGCCGGAACTGTTCTGTCGATGCCCTGCTGGCGGCTACTTCAGATAACGACGATGAAAATCGAAGATATCGGGTATTCGGAAAAATCTGAAACCCGGAAACTTATTGAAAAAATTTGTGGATGAAAAATCCGGATGCGGCAGCAGCTTCTGCTTCGCAACTGGTTGAATGATGATTGGGAGTAATTTATGAACAACGACTCATATACTGGAGTACAGAAAGCAGCGATTCTTTTGATTACGCTGGGACCGGAAAAGGCGGCAACCATTTTCAAACATTTAAAGGAAGATGAGATTGAAGAATTAACGCTGGAAATATGCGAATACAAGAAGCGTATCGCCACAGACCAAGGAGGAAGTGCTGGAAGAGTTTTATCAGGTATGCCTCGCACAGCAGTATATTGCGGAAGGCGGTATCGGATACGCAAAAGAACTTCTGGAAAAAGCACTCGGAAATGACAAGGCACAGGGAGTTATTGCAAAACTTACAGCATCCCTCCAGGTGCGTCCGTTCGAATTTGTCCGAAAGACAGATCCGAGTCAGGTGCTGAACTTCTATCCAGGACGAGCATCCACAGACTATTGCCATGATCTTTTCGTATCTGGCTCCGGCACAGGCGTCCCAGGTACTGGGGGAGCTCTGCCACCGAAAAAACAGGCGGATGTCGCAAAACGTATCGCGATTATGGATCGTACATCGCCGGATGTTATCAAAGGAGGTGAACGCGTACTGGGCGGAAACTTGCATCTCTTGTAAATCAGGATTACACCATCGTCGGTGGTATTGATGCAATTGTTGGCATTTTGAACAGTGTCGACCGTGGAACAGAGAAACATATCATGGAGTCTCTCGAGATCGAAGAGCCGGAGCTTGCAGACGAGATCCGCAAGAAGATGTTCGTATTCGAGGATATTCTTCTTCTGCTCGACGACCGTGCAATCCAGCGTGTGCTGCGTGATGTGGAAAATGCAGATCTGGAGCTTGCGCTTAAGAATACAACGGAAGAAGTACAGAATGTGATCTACAAGAACCTGTCAAAACGTCTGGCTGCCATGATCAAAGAGGATATGGACTTTATGGGTCCTTTTCGTATGAAGGATGTTGAGGAGGCACAGCAGAAGATTGTTGCTGTGATCCGTAAGCTCGAAGATAGCAATACGTAACCGAACGAAGCAATACCGA
>VOFK01003531.1_pt1 | contig 40664 bp, 57 predicted proteins | sample 5384121 | NCBI WGS metagenome assembly VOFK01 (sample SAMN12384730, study PRJNA508395) | human gut metagenome | isolation source: healthy gut J | host: Homo sapiens | reverse complement strand
AGCTAAATTACCGCCCTCACCAAGAGAAATTTTTTGTTTGTATAGGAGTGGCATTAATGGTAAATTCAATACCTTTATTGCTGATATCTCCCACATTGGCCGGCATGGTTCCGAAAGGATAGCGGTTTGTGGAAACCTCGTAAGTGTATATCAGGTCGCTGGTACGCTTGTCATAGTATTCGATGGTTCCTCCTAATCTGCCTCCAAAGAAGCTGAAGTCCAGCCCGATGTTCAACATGGCTGTACGTTCCCATTTTAGGTCTGGATTGGCATTTGAGGCGGCTGCCAGGGTATGGTAACTATTCTGTGTGCCATTGGCGTTTGTATAGTTGAACCAACCTGAAGTACTGTAAGTCTGGATAGCCGAATAAGCTCCGAATCCGAGTGAGTTACCACTAACACCATAACCAACACGGAACTTCAAGTCATCGAAAACATTTAAATCTTTGATGAACTTTTCTTCGCTCATACGCCATGCCAACGATGCAGATGGAAAAGTTCCCCAACGGTTGTTCTTTCCAAAAGCAGAGGAGCCGTCACGTCGAATTGTTGCTTGAAGCAGGTATTTGCTGTTGAAGGAGTAGTTGATACGTCCATAAAATGAGATCATACGTAAAGTTTCCAAATGACCGTTATTATTGCTGGTGATACCGCCATTCTGCCAATCCATTTTATTGGCAAGGTTCAGATTATAAAAGGTGGTGTTATCATTGTAAAAGTCGTAGACATCCAGACCGAAACTGTCATTGTCATCATTCTGTTCCCATGAATAACCGGCCATCAGGCCCAGTTTGTGGATATTGGCGAATGTATGATCATAGTTTATGTATGTTTCAAGAATTTTTTTCTTGTTTTCTGTTGCAATACGTTTAGCTTCGCCATTTCGGGTGTTATATTGGGATTTGCTGGTATGGTATTCGTTCCATATATATTGTTCGTCTTGATAGGAAAGACTTAAGTTCCATTTCAAGTCCTTAGTGATATCTAAAGTACCTTTGGCTGTTCCTTGAAGGAGTTTCTTGTTATTTTCAAAAGTATCTTCATTGATCATGGATACAGGATTGAAGTTTTGGGAGATAGTTTTGTCGCTATACCAAGAGCCGTCTGCATTGGTGACAGGAACTAGTGGAGAATAATAATTCATGGCATCGAATACGGATTGGCCATCTTTGGCGGAATCAACGGTGGTACCTTTTGATTGTGCGGCATTCACATTAAAGGCTAAGGTGAGCCGATCATTCAGTGCTTTGGTTTGCAAGAATGCGCGGCCGCCGAAACGCTCGAAATCTGTACCACGTACGATACCTTGTTTGTTTTGATAACTCATGCTGGCACTGTATTGAGTCTTTTCTGAACCGCCATTGATAGAAACGTTGTGGTTATGACTGATTGCTGTGCGCAGTACTTCATCGTTCCAATTGGTGTTTGCTCCTTTGTCATTCGGAAGAGTGATGTTATTTTCCTTGGCATAGGTGCGGAGTTCGTCGGCAGTCATCATATCTAAACGCTTGGCAATGTTGTCAAATGCAAGATATGCGCTGTAGTTTACAGAAGTGTGCTCACTTTTACTACCTTTTTTGGTGGTAATCAAGATTACACCGTTAGCAGCCTTGGAGCCATAAATAGCCGTTGCAGAAGCGTCACGAAGTACGTCAATGCTTTCAATATCTTCGGGAGCAATCAGACTTAATGACATACCGGGAATACCGTCAATAACATAATAAGGTTCCATTGCCGCACCGGTACGCAGAGAAGAAGCCCCACGTAAAGAGATAGAAGCTGTACCAGAAGTCGGGTCGCTGCTTTGTACTACCGTCAAACCAGGGACTTTACCTTGCAACAACTGTCCAGGGTCAGAATAAACTCCTACATTCAGTTTGTCTGCTTTCACAGTGGTAATGGAGCTGGTTACATCCTTACGACTCATACTGCCATAACCTACTACCACAACTTCATCTAATGTTTTAGAATCTTCTTCCATAATAATCTTCAGAGAAGATCCTTTTACTGTAATTTCCTGGGTAGTGTAACCCACGTAAGAGAATACGAGTGTCTTTCCTTGTGCTACATTCAATGTAAACTGTCCGTTAAAGTCAGTGATAACACCGTTGGTAGTACCTTTTTCGACTACATTCACTCCGATAAGGGGTTCTCCGGTCTTGTCTGTGACAATACCGTTAACTTGATTTTGAGCAAATGCCAGTGTACTGTTTAATAGGAGTAATGCAAAGACTACTATCTGTGCAAATGTCCTTTGGGTTAGAGATTGTACGTTTAGCATAGAATTTAATTTTGGTTTTGATTAATATGTTCTTGTTTAATACTGCATAGTTCTCTATATATTATGAATTGGTTGTTACAGTTTGATGTATATTTTCTTAAGATATAGCGGATAACCGATACACCCCAAAAACAGAGTGAAAACGAGGGCGTAGACAGCTGAGGCAAGGTAGGCGTCGGTTATTCCTGAATGAATGGCTGCATAGGCTGCCGCCTTCCATCCGGTACTTCCCATCATAATGGCAAGTACTTCGCTCAGTACATAGAGGAATAGGGGGTTGACGCCGAAGATGATGAAGAAGCGGCACCATTTTTGTTTATTCCTTATGTCTATATAATACATTAATGTGGCAAGTGACATGGAAGCCGCTCCGCAGGTCACCAGAACAAAAGTAGGAGACCATATTCTTTTATTTAAAGGCAGCGCATCTGCCAACAAATAGCCGATACTCATCAGAATGAATCCGGTCAAGAACAAACGGAGCACTTTGTTTTCTGTCTGATGGCTTTGTATTATCCATTTTCCACATGAAAAACCGATACAAGTGTGGGCGATAGCAGAGAGAGTGCTTACAAATCCTTCCGGATCAATCGGGCTCTTCTGATAGAGATGTGCTTCGCCGAAAAGTTGCCTGTCAATGATGGATAAAATATTGCTTTCATCGCAGGTATAACCGTTCCCCATGCATAATATGACAGTGTAGCTTACCAGTAAGATAAAGGTTAATGTGGGGATGAACTTATGATTCATAAATAGGGCTGTAAAAGAAATAACACAGTAACATAAAGCAATGCGTTGTAGTACCCCGGGGATGCGCAGATGGACAAAAGGCAGGAAGTCACCTTCACATACATGGTCAAACCAACCGATTGCCCATCCGATGCATAGAATAAGAAATGTGCGTTTCAATATCTTGGTTACCACTTGTAGGGAAACGTTGAAATTGAATTTGTTCAATGAAATATATGTTGAAATACCCATGATGAACAGAAAGAAAGGAAAAACCAAGTCACAAGGTGTCAGTCCGTTCCATGCAGAATGTTGTAAAGGTGCATACGACACTTTGCCTCCTGCATTGTTGACCAGAATCATTCCTGCTACAGTGATGCCCCTGAGTGCATCGAGTGACAAAAGCCTCTTTTTAATGGGCAGTGCCTGCTGTGCGGTTTCTGTATCGAGTTCTTTCTTTTTCATCTTACAATCAATTGTTTATCAATGTTATAGCCTCTTTTGCTACTTCTATACAATCACCTTCGGCAGATGCCGCATAGGTGTTCTTTGCCAGTGTCCATGGTTCTTCCAGGGCATACCAATCTATGGTCATGGCTGGATTATCGGCAGTGGGGGTTGATGAATTACCTACTGGCAGTACAGGAAGTTTGCCATCCAGTTGGTCTTGCAGTACTTGCCAGTATTTTTCCCAACGTTTATAATAAAAGTCGCGCAGTAGTCCGTTCCATTCTTTATGGGCATAATCTCGTAACTTGCCGATGTCGGCGCAGTAACGGTTTCCCCATGTGGTGATTTGTACGCGGGCATTCCATTCGTAGAGGTCTTTCTCTTCAGATGTACTTCCTAGATTGCGCGCTTGTTGAATCCAGTTCCCTACTTTGAATTCTTTGCGTGTGCCCAACAGTTTGTCTTGCATTATCAGTAGTTCCAAGAACTGTCGGGTATGTGTGGCATAACTTTTTTTATCGAAGCTTTTAAAGTCGGCAACAGCGTAATTGTACACTATTCGGGCACGGTCGGCAATGGCTTGTCGGGTGATATCAACTAGATCATATTCAAAGTTGTTGTTACCGCGATATTTGTGTGCTACGCTCACCATCAATCGTGCGGCTTCTGCTGTGGTAGTGGGGTCGTAATAGTTGCACATTTTGCTCCAGCTGGATGCTTGGAAATTATTCAGTGATGGGCGCCCGCAAAAGATACTTTCGTGAGGACCTTGTTGGTTGTTGCCTGCCGGACAGTTGTAGATACCGTTTGCCAGGATCTGCCAAGCTTGCCAGATAGATTCATCGTCTGTGCCATAGCGTGCGCGGATGTATTGTTTTATCCATTCTTCTTTGGTAAACTTTTCTGCACGCCAAGGTAGTTCGCACATCAGTTCGAACATAACGGGATTATTTTCAATGCCTTCCATTGTCAGACCGATGCCTTTTAGCTGAGCGGCCAGTGGGTTGTCTTTGGTCAGGTAAAAATTATGAAGAAGTTGGTCCATCCTTCCATGCAAACCCACGTTCCCACCGAAATTTTCCAACAGGCAGAACAACCAGTTGTGTTCTTCGTATCCTTTGTCTCGTTTCCATATAGAGGGAATGCCCCACATGGGACGACATTCGCTAAATAAATCAAGGATGAGCAGATCGCCGGGATTCAGCGCTTTCATCATTTCCGGGCGTGGATTTTCTGTCCATCCCTGCACCACCCACACAGCTTTTGGATTAGCCTTTTTCATTGCATCCATAATAGCCTTGCCGGCTTTGCCGAAGTCTAGTCTGGCAGGCAAGCTTTTGGCTTCATGAAAAGGATCGATGGAGTAGTAGTCACTTGTTCCATACAGCTTTTCGGTTTCTTCGTAAAAAAGGCTGGCAATCTGGGTAAACTTGGGATCGTCGGGCAGTAAGATTCCCGGTCGGTCAAATCCGTTCCATTTGTTGAGAGTGCTTTGGGCGGATTCCGAGGAAGTGTTGCTTAATGTTTTCTCTTCTTTTCCACCATCAATACGTTTTCCCAAATCCAGTTTGGAGGGGATCATACCCGAGTAACCGGGCAGTACGGGGTGCATTCCCCATTCTTTCATTCGTTTCAATATTTTTTTCTGCAAGTCTTCTTGCTGTTTATACCAACTATCGGGGTTAGGGCCTCCCCAGCCTTCCAAATTGTTCATTTCCCACCAGGCAAGGAATGCTGGTCCGGCAATAAAATCATTGATTTGCTGTTTGGAAAATCCTAAGCGGAGTAATAGGTTACGCCACACACATTCATGTCCTACGGCAGCAAGTGGCAGGTTGATGCCATGCAGTGCCATCCAGTCCAGTTCCTCTTCCCAACGTTTCCAATCCCAAAATGCCATGGAGTAGGAGTAGGTGCAGTAATTGAAATCGTAACGCAGGGCCAGATTTGTTTCGTGGCGTTCTTTACGGAAGACGGGAGGAAGAACATTGGGTAGTGAGGCATGCATACTGTTCCATGACAGGTGGATTCCGGCATGATACTTTAAGTACCAGTTGATTCCGGTTGCTATATTAATATAGGTATTGCCTCGTATCACTACCTTGTCGCCTTTTTGGTCCAACTCGAAAAAGTCATTTGGGCTTTTGTGTAGTTCGACTACGAACTTGTCCGATGCTCCCTTGTCTATCCTTTCCAGCATTCCCTTGATGGGGTTTGCCAGTATACCGGAGGGGAGTAATATCAGCCAGCTCAATAATAAGAATGTGTTTTTCATATACATTTGCATTTCTGTTTTTTACAAATGTAAGGGAAACAAAGCTTTTTATAGGAGAATATGGTGCACAAATGGAGTAAAATAGTAAAGTGAACTATTTTTTTCCAAAATATTCGCTTGGAAGTACTCCAAACAGCTCTTTGAAGCATTTTGTGAAATATTTAGGGTCGTTAAAACCTACGGCATATGCGATTTCTGCAACAGAAATGTCACATTCTACTTTGGTTAAAGTGTCTTTTGCCACATTTAATCGGTAGTTTCTCATGAATTGACCAATGGATTGCCCTGTCAAAGATTGCAATTTCTGATTGACTAAGGTTTTGCTGTATCCCATATCGCGGATAAAGCGCTCTAAGTTATAATCCGAGTCGGCATAATGTTCTTTCATTAAATTGATTGCCGATGTCATAAATGTGTTGTCTTTGGAACTAGCGTTTATATTCAATGTTTCACAATTCATACTAGTGGAGAACATGGATTTGTATTTCTGGCGTAAGGCAAGTATATTTCGGATACGTAATCTTAGAATAACCTCATCAAATGGTTTGCACAGATATTCATCTACTCCTATTTCATAGCTGATTCTTTCTTGGGCTTCAGACCGGAGGGCAGTGAGCATGAGAAAGGGGATGTGGGAAGTAGCCAGATTAGCTTTTACCCGGCGGGATAATTCATTCCCGTCCATGACGGGCATCATCAGGTCGCTGACAATCAAATCAATCGTTTCTCTTTGAATCAAGTAAAGAGCTTCTGCACCGTTCTGTGCTTCTTTTAATTGATAATTGTTTTTGAGAATGGAACAAATATAAGTACGCATATCTGCATTATCTTCAACAATGAGGATGGTTTCCTTTTTCTCGTTTCCATTGGCAGGAATGGAAAGTGGATGTTCATTCTGCTCATATTTTTCTTTTTCTGATTTGGCTTGGGGGATACCTTTTTCCAAAGGTAATAGTATTCTGAAGAAAGCTCCTTGCTTGGGATTGTTTCCTGCATAGATGTTGCCTCCGTGCAGAGAAATGATTTTCTTACATAAGAATAGTCCGATTCCTGTGCTGCTTTGTCCATAAACGGGATATTTGATGCTCTTTTTGGATTGGTAGAAGCGTTCGAAAATACGTTCTATATCTTCGGGTACGATACCATTACCTGTATCTTTTATATCTATGAACAGCCAGGTATGGTTGTCTTTGTCGGTAAGGGAAGCCACATACAAACTTATTTTTCCATAATCGGGAGTGAATTTAACAGCATTGGATATCAGATTAATAATGGCTTTGCGCATATATTCAACATCAAATATCCAAAACGGGGTACAGAGCCGGAAGTAGGTGATGATGTTTATGTTCCGTTCATGGGCAAATACTTCGAAAGGCATTAATATATTTTGTATAAGGCGGATAAAGTTTTCGTTTGTCTTATTTAATACAACTTTGTCTGCATCTAACTTTCTGAAGTCCATTAATTCATTGACTAGTGATAGCAGATAATTGGAATTCCGTTCAGCTATTTGTAGCTGTTTCTTTACTTCCGGCTCATGGCTTTCGTCAAGGGCGCGTTGGATGGGACCGTTGATTAAAGTGACTGGTGTCCGGAATTCATGAGTGATATTGGTGAAGAAAGCAATTTTTTCTTCCGTTACCTCCTCGACGTGTCGTGCCATTATTTCTAGTTGTTTATTTTGTAACTCTAGCTCATGGGTGCGTTGGGCTACTTCTTTTTCCAGTTGTTTTTTCTGTTGACGGTACAGACTTATTTTCCATTGATAAAAATAATAGCTGCCTACGGTGATCAGAATGGCAAGCAATAAATAGAACCACCAGGATTTATAGAAATAAGGAGTGATGGTTACTTTGACTTCCGTTATTTTATCGGACCAATGTCCTTTCTCGTCTGTGGCACGGACTTGGAACACATATTTTCCGGAGGGAACGAAATTGTATCTAGCAGTATGTTCGCCAGGAAGGGTTTCTGTCCATTCATTCTCATAATTTTTCAAGCGGTAGGCATATTTCACTCGGTTACAGTTTCCATAGTTTAAGGTGGAAAACTCGATGGAAAAACCATGATCTTTTTCGTGCAGACGGATGGTATGTAAATTTGTTACCGCGCAGGGAGTTTTTCCGTCTGCTGGAGGATAGACCATGGTACCGGCGACACTGATTGAGGTCAGTTTGACTTTGGCATCCTGCTTTTTTGTCTTGGCTATATCGGGGGTGAAAGCGACTAATCCGTTTATAGTACCGAAATATAACAGGTTATTTTGGGGAGAATAATAAGATGCGTTCCAATAAAACTGATTATTGGGCAGTCCGTCTTCTTTTGTATAATTGGTGAAAGTCATGGTTTGTGTATCCAGTTGGGCGATGCCGTGGTTGGTGGACATCCACAGATGTCCCGTTTTATCTTCCACAATACCTATAATGGTATTATTGGGTAACCCGTCCTTGCGGGTGTAGTTATGAAATGTGAACTGTGTTCCGTTTTCTTCCGCTAGTTGATATAGTCCGTTCCCATTTGCCCCCAGCCAGATGGTACCATTATGATCTTCTATGATACAGTTTATTTTTTCTAATTGCAATGAAGTGGGTTCCGTCAGTTTATGTTTTAAATAGGTATAGCTGAATTGTGTGGAGGAAATGGAGAACGAGTGTAAATCCATAATGAAAACTCCTTCAGATGTTCCCATCCAAAGGCGTTTCTTGCGGTCGATAATGATGGACCTACCGCATCGAATTCATTGTCGGAACGGTCAAACAAGACCCGGGTGAAACGCTTGGTCTTTTTATGGTAGAAATGAAGCCCTCTGGTAGTACCAAACCATAAACCATTGTTCATGGTGTCTTCACAGGCGCTGCTCAGGAAATCTCCTTCCAGTCCTATGGAGTCTTCCCGGATATGGCGTTGGAAAGTTTGGTTATGGGGTTGATGTCAGCCGTGTGCCACCATATTTCGCGGTGACAGTCATTCCGCCGACGGTTGCGCTGGCGCTTTGCGCCGCCACCGTTTACGCGATAGATCAAAAGGGGACTTCGCGCGTTTCCAGCGCTTCGCGGACAAGAAGAATGTTTGCGTCGGTAGGATCGTAACCGAAGACTTTCAAGCTGGTCGCGTTGAAGTCGGTTGCGGTCATAGTGAAGACCTTGTCGTCAGGTCCCCAGTTAAGTTCAAGGGGAAGGGCGGCGACGCCACGGCTTCCCCATTTTGGCGTTGGTTCCCATGCTTACGAAGTTAATGTAAGCGCCAGGAAGAATTTTGTTCTGTACTGTGAAAGTACCACCACCAATAGGCATAGGTTACACCTTCCTTTCAAGAAATTCGGTCACAAGCTGGATCGCCTGTTCCCGTGTGTACTGCTGGCCGTCTTTCAGGATCGCCGCCACGGCGTCCCTGGGAAGGCCCAGCGTTTCGGATTTGACCAGTTGTTCTTTGCTGAAAGTAGGTTCCGCCTGGTCAACGGAATCAGCCTTTTTCTTTGTTGCCATTATTCGATTACCTCCGATCTGATTGTGTTTGTCCTGGTCCAGATAATACATAGTCGGAATCACTTCGGTGTGATCACGAAGTAGAAGTCCGCGTCAAAAAAGAAACTGATAGACGCGGCTGTCGTCGTCCTTTCTGGCCGTGACATTCGTCAGGCGAACCAGTCGGGAACGGCTTTCTGTTTCGACCACAGTCAGGGATTCGAATTCGTCCAGCATTTTTTCGGACCATTCGTTGAAGTCAAGGTTATCCTTCGACGCCAGGAAATAAAGAACTTCAATCTGGACATGACGCCGGCGGCGCCGATCCAGTTTTTTCCTGTGTCGCTTCGATAATTCCGACGAAGAAATTCCCGTCAGAATCCTTCGGAATTTCATTGACGAATACGTGTCGATCCGGCCACAGGCCGACAAGTTTTCGGCGACAGCTTCAAGGAAGTTGTTCAGCGTCATTCTGTGCCACCTCCGTTCATGCGTTGACGAATGATCCGGTCCATTTTTCGGTTCAGTCGTGCCGCCTGGGTTGTCTCTCGTGCGTCTTATAGCGCGCCCGAAGGGTGAAATGACCGCGAACATAGCCGCCGGCCGGTCCGACGTACATTCCGCCGTCAGGGTCGTTCCTCTGGTACTTGAAGGAATTTCCCTCCCAGTGGCCAGGAACGAAGTGACTTCGGAAGCCGTATTCAAGCGGCTTCGCATAGTCAAGATTGTTGAAGACGTCGATTTTGTACGAATTACCGGCGCGGATCGCCTTTGTTCCGCTTTTGAAGTTGCGTCGATAGTCGCCAGTGTTTACGATATTTTCTTCCTTGCAGATTTTACGGGCCTGGTCGCGCGCGTAGCGCCCTTCGCCAACGGCCAGGCTATCCATTATTTCAGGAATGTCGTCTTTCAACGCCTGAATCTGATTCTGAAAGGCCATAAGTTCAGAATTGTCCACGCTCACGCCAGATCACCGTCCTTTACTTTGATTTCTTGATGTGTCGCATAGACGGAAGGACGGCCGATCACTTCGAAGGTCAGGTTTCGGACCACTGGAAGGATCGTCCCGTCCGAACCGTTTTACGACGATTGTATCACCAGGAAGGACCAGAAGGTCCGGACTGGTGAAAATGACAGCGTCATAATCGACGTTGTTCTGTGCGTCCGTCTGTCTGCTATTGTCTGAACCTGTATACGATAGCGCGCAAATGATACCGTCGTAAATCACAGAAGGGGAAGACGTTGAAATGTTGTTTTTCCCTCTCTGTGACGTTGTACGGCTCACGGCGGCGGTGTCTTCGTAGGTCAATTCGATTGCGGCGCGTTCAGCGCTTGCGTTTCCGAAGGCCATAGAATCACCACCTTAACACGCGATATTCGTTCAGGACAGTTTTCCACCCGAAGAAGTCGCCGCTGTCTGTTCCCAGGTTGAAGGTGTTCGCCGATCCGGAAGAACCGGAACCAGTGGCGAAGGAAGTCTGGACGTCGCCACGCTTCACAGACGCCACAGGACCGACGGCGGCCGTCGTGGTTCCCAGTCCGGCCGATTTGTAATAGCGACACACATGACGATCAAGACGTTTTCCAGACGCGGCGGAAGGGTGTCCTGATTGATGTACGACAGGATCATATCTTCGACTGTCTGAATAACGAATTCCAGAACGTCGTCCTGATCCGTCGTTGTGATTCCCAGAAGGGGCCTTGACCTTAGAAAGGCGGCTGTCCTTCGACATAAGAACGCGAAGGACGTCCGCACGTTCAAGATCAGTCAGGCCGTCCAGGGACGAAAGAATCTGTTCGAACATAGTTCCACCACCTTTCGGCGGTTCCGCTTTATTCGTCGCCCTGTGCGGCTTTGATCAGTTCGACGATCTCCGCCTTTTGTGGCGCCGTCAGGAACCGCGATTTCGGCGTCCTGGGCGACTTTCAGAAGTTCGTCCTTGTTCATCTTCGACAGGGGCTTTTCGTCGCCCTGTGCGGCTTCCTGGCCGTCATAGACAACGAAGGAAGGATTCTTTCGAAGCTGTTCAGCGACCATTTCGGAATTCGGTTCCAGGATCGCGCCGGTTACAATACTTTTGAATTTTGTGTTCATGTTGCTACCTCCTATAAAGATTCCGCCACTTACGCAGTGACGGAAGTTCCATACCAGAAAATAAGGTCGGGGGTAAGGGCCTTCGTGCCGTAGTCGCAGAACATAGACACGCCGTAGTCGTTGGAAAGAGGAATCTTTTTCAGGCTCCTTGTAAGATAGATAACCGCCGGCTGTGCGATAGCGCCTTCGATCATGGCGATAGCGTGAACCGTAGTGGTCTTCGTCTTGCTGTCGGCGGCCGGTTCGGACGTCACAGGCAGATTGATAGAAGAATATACCCTTACACCGTGGAAAATAGCGAAGTCTTCGGCGGCCGTGTCCACGTTGGCGTTGTTGGTGCTTTTGTCAAGGTAGTTTCTGGCCTTGCCGTAGGTAAGAGGATCAAGGACAAGGCGGATCATGTTACGGGGAACACCGCGAACATAATCGTTCTTGACACTTTCCAAAGTCTGAATGATACCTTCCAGAAGGTCTTCGATTCCGGCGTCGCTGGCCGGCGTGTAGGAAGTGCCTTCGGCCTTTGCCTGGGCGAAGAAGGCGGTATCGAATTCAGACGCCACAGTGTCGACGTGGTTGTCGGCACGTCTGGCCATGATGTTTCCGACGCCGAAAGTGTCAAGGTCGAACTTTGCGGCTTCTTCGACGATCTCCTTGTGGGTGTTAAGGTTTACGGTAGTAGGCGGAACGGTGATCGCGTCGCCCTTGCCGGCAGTTCTTGCCGTACCGTAAGGCTGGGAAGCGCTGTTCTTGAAGCGCTTAAACTCGACGGAACCGCTGGCAGGATTGCCAGTGTACGCCTGGGACTTCAAGCCCTGGGAAAGGGTGTCCTTCTGAATGTTGCTGATCACAAGGCCGGAAAGTTCGGCAAGGTCTACCTTCGTAGAACCGGACTGGATCAGGCTGATTGCTTTTGTTCTTGCCATTGTAAATCATTCCTTTCTGATTTTTGGTTTATGTGTTTTTACAAGCAAACGGGGCCGTCTGCTTTTGCGGCCGGTGCGCCAGGGGCGCCAGGCTCGGCCGGCTTTGCGCCTTTGATTTCAGGGGCGCCAGGGTTTCGCCGGTTCGGTGAACAGATAGCCTTTCGATTCCTTGATAGGCTTCAAAAGGCCGTCAAGGTCTGTTTTCAGGTTGCCGGCGTCGTCGACGTCGATTTTCTCAAGGTCCAGAAGGCCGATAATGTCCGAAGGGTCGTGGACTTTTCCGTTCAGGGCCATTCGAAGGGCGGCGTTCTTGCTGATCTTCTTGATTTCGGCGTCATGGTTGGTTTGAAGGGTTGTGATTGTGGTCTGGGCCGTCTTCACGTCTTCGGCGATCTTGGCCGGATCGCCACTTCCGCCGATTGCCTTCAACGCTTCGGCGGCGGCTTTCAATGCGTTTTCTGCGCTGGTCTTGCCGCTGTTGGCGCCGTTGTACTTTTTTCAGCCGAACGAAACTTCCGTCGTTTCCGATAACCAGATCGACGTCCTTTCCGTCTTTGCCTTTTCCTTTCAGCGCTGTTTCGACCTGTTTCGTCAGGTCTTCGCCCAGAAGATTTTTGATTCCTTCAATGATCATGTGTGATCGCTCCTTTCTTTTCCGCTGTGTTTACCGTGACTTCCACACGCTTTGCGGTTCCGCCTGGTCGCCGGACGGGTGCGGCTGTTTTTGTATATGAAAAAGACACCACCGAAAGGGTGATGTCTGATTCAACGCATAAGAAAACGCCGGTCGGAATATCCGATCGACGCTTATTCGGGGTGATATTTGCATTTCAAACAGATTTCCTTCTTGTCGTCCGTGAAGTCTTCCGGCTTCAAGTCCTTCGGAAGGAACCTGTCGGGGGTTGTCTTTTCGGCGACCATTGAAATATCGAAGCAGTCGTCGCCGTTGACCTGTCTTTGAAGGACAGGACAGAAAACAGTTTTATTCTCCATTCTTCAAAACCTCCATAGCAGATTTTGTCTTTTGTCGAATTCGTCCTTCTTGAAGGAAGTCCGGATCACGTTGTCGCTGGTCCGCACATACGAAGCGCCTTCTTCTGAATAGTAGTTCAGGAAGGTTTCACCGGTCCAGTGACGCCTTTTCAGGGAAAACGCCGCGTTCTTAATGTAGGAAACGGCTTCTTCCTGGGTGACGCCGTGGTGGCGCTCGTTTATGTGTGCGACGTCAAGCGTCAGGGCGGAAGTATCAATCTTCGCGGCCGGAACTCTGACGGTTCCATATATGCCGGTAGCTTTGATCTTCTTGTACGTCTGGAAGTCGGCTTTCGTCGCTTCCGGAACGCGCCCTTTGTACGAATAAAGGCCTTTTAGGTCGGACCATTCGTCGGGCTTGCTATATTTCAAGCGCTGGAAGGTGTCGACGTCAGAAGGTGCGTCAGCGCCCAGGCGTTCGGAATAGGCTTCGAACTGTTCCAGGTCTGCTTTTCTATTATACACCTTTTTGTCGCTCGACCTCAACCGATCCCTGACCGTTCCTGGCCACCTGTTCGTCGTACCATTCTTCGTAGGTTTGGCTTTCGGCATAGGCTGGCCGGAATTGTACCAGTCCAGGGCGTCGTCTGGGTCATATTCTACCGTAGTACACCGACAATTCGGGTGTATCGGTGGATAATTGACACCGGCTTTCGCTTCGCTGACTTTGAAGTGTTTCCCCGTCCAGGCTTCCGCAGACGTCACAGGTTCGGACTTCCAGCGTCGCCATGAATTCATATTGTTCGACGCCGGCTTCTTTGTATGCGGCCCGATCTGATTCCGCGTGAATATGCGCGGTTTCTGTCCTGACCAGGCGTTCGGCGTTCTTGTAGGACTGGCCCATTTTGGCCGCCAGGGCGGAAGACATGGCGTTCACGCTTTTCCCCTGGATAAGTCCCTGGGTCAGAACTTCCCTGGTGTTGAAAAGAAGCGCCTGTTTGTTCTGCCATAGGCGATCGGAAAACATGGCGCCGGACCAGGGATAAAGAAACGACGTTTTCAATGCCCGCATAGTCGATCTTTGCGATCTCGTTGAAGAATCCGGCCCTGGATTGAAGGTCATAACATTTCTTGTAATAACCTTCGACGAAGTCGTCGCCGAACTGGTTCTTCATTTGTGCGACGCCTTTGTCAAACAGGTCATTCAGAATCAGGTCGATTTGACCTTGAAGGGCTTCCAGTCGGGAAATAGAACTGTTCGCCGACAGGGCGTCCAGTTGTGCCGTCAGAAGCGCCTTGACCTTCGGGTCCTGTATCGTAGCGATATAGTCCACATATTCCGCCAGACTTGCTTTCCATTCCTGGAATTCCTTCCGGTTCAGAAGACGGACGGCCTGATCGTATGTAAGGCCATACTTGCCAGCGTACTTCGAATAGAAGGCGCTGATTTCGCGCTTGATAGCCTTCGCGGCGGATTCGTATTCCTGGAACAGCTTCGCCGTCAATGCCGCGTCGTGAAGGTAGGCTTCTTCGGCGCGCTTCAAGGCTCTTTCTGTCCAGTATGCTTCATTATTCGTCATTGCCGTCACCACCATTCAGGCCGGCGCTGTCGCCGCCTTCCTGGCTGTCGTCGGCGCCCATAGCGTGATTGAAAAGGCCGTCGCCGTATTCTTCCATAGCGGCTTTCTTTTCTTCGTCGATTCTGGCCAGTTCTTCGTCGACGTCTGTGACCCACGGGTGATTTTGAAGGATCGTTCGTTTCGACAGAAGACCGTTACTGTTCACGGCGTTGTTGATAATGTCTGTTTCGTTGACCGGAAGGTCCATATTGAAGACTATATCGAATTCTTCGTTTGTGAAGTCGCCCTGGCCGGTGATCTGGAAGTAAACGTCAATAAACAGTTTCAGACGACGGAATGTGTCTTTCAGTTCCGTTCCCAGGGAATCACAGTCAGCGTCAAGGTCCATATAACGGAAATTGATCGCCGTTCCGCTGGCGTTCCCCAGGTCAGGGTCCTTTGTATCGACAGCGGCCGCAAAGTCGAACAGATCGCGGCGCTGTTTGTCCAGGAAGGCCATGACAGCGTCGATATTTAGATCGGCCTGTAATTTATCCACGCCACCGTCAGACGTGACCTTGATCGCCATGTGTTCTTTCAGGTCTTTCAAGAATTCGGCCAGGTCTTGTCCGCCATAGTTACGAAGAATATAGATAAACTTCGCCACGTCGCGAAGAACGTCGGAAGTGACGGACGTCTGCCAGTTGATGTCGTCGATCAGGTCCTTAATGTAATAGCAAAGGGGAAGTTCTTCTTCGTTCGTTGTTTTCAGCCAGGCGATCGGACACTCTTCCCAGTTGTACGGCTTATTGTCAACGACGAAGTGTGGTTCCGTATAGTCAGACGCTTCGTCGCCGTGTTCCTTGTCGACATAGAAGTTTCCGGCGCCGGTTCCGGCGAAGGCGTCCGTCTTGAACCATTTCACACCACCAGGCCACCAGAATTCGGCGTGTGTGATTATGTGTTTCCTGGTTCCGATATAAATGACCTGGTCATAAAATCGAATAAAGGCGTCCAGTTCCGTTCGTTCAGCGTCGCGCCACAAAGGGACAAGTTCAGTCGAAGGAATACGCATGAACGCCAGTTTTCCGTCCCTGAAATAGGGTTGAATCCAGGCAATACCGGACTTGATCGCGCCTTTCCCCAGGGATTTAATTTTCCGGCGGAAGGTCTGGTCGAAGACTTTCGTCAATGCTTCGCCGTATGCGCTGTTTTTGGTGTCGACCGTCCAGGGCTTCGACAGAAGGTAGTTCGCTTTCTGGTCGACAAGTTTCTTCAAGATCGGGTGTTCGATCTTCGTGTTTGAACGGTTCGCAACGTCAATCGTCTTTCGCTGGACGTCGCTTCGGTTCCTGTAATAGGATTCAGCTTCAAGCATGATCGCGTATTCAGGGGACGCCTTAAATTCGCGTATTTCTTCGCTGACGATCTGGGCCAGCGTCATTGTAGCTTTTTCGGGGTCAGACAGAATCATATTGATCCGGTCCATAACAGATAATTCGGCCATTTTTTACACCTCACTTCAATACTTCGATAGAAGAACCACGACGAAGACGTTCGACCGAATAGCGAAGGGCGGCCATAGCGTCGTCCATAAATTCGACCGGTTCGTCTATGTAAAGACCGGACGTCGGGTCCTTTTTCCATTTCCATTGTTGGACTTCTTTCAATACATTCACGCATGACGGTGAATGTGGATTTTCCGGCCTTTCAGCCAGTCGATTTGTGCTTTCACGCTTCCAGGCTCTTTCTTCACAGGGTAAGCGCGGAAGCCGGCCTTTGACCATGTCTTGATCCTGTCCGGTTCAGCGGAATCGCAGAACATTTCGATACGTTGGTCGACTTTGTTCTGTTTGGCCAGACTGATAATTTCTTCGGTGTCCTTTTCAAAGACATAGATTTCAGAACAGATATACACTTCGCCGTCTTTCCAGCCAACGCCCAGAATGGCGTCCGCGTGGTTATAGCCGAAATCCTGGCCATAATAGAAGGCGTCGAAGTTGTCTTTTCCGGTCTTGAAGTCGTGGACTTCGAAGTTCGTCAGGATAAGGCCGCCCAGTTCGCCCCATTCGCCCAGGCCATAGACGCGATAGCCTTCTGGGTCTTCTTCCTTGCGTCGTTCCATACGGCGAAAATAGGCTGGGTCTATGAACCGGTTTGTCTTATATGTTGAATGGTGGGCCAGGACGTCCGGATCAGCCTTGTCGAAGTATCGACCTTTGATCCAGTGTGTCGCGCTGACTGGGTTGAACGTCATTGTTATCTGGTAGTACAGATTCGGATTCAGTTCGTTCAGATTACCACGAAGACGGTCGTCCAGAATGTCGACGTCTTCGGAAAGAAGTTCTGTCGCTTCTTCGCACCATATCCAGACCAGTTTCCCGTTCTTGAAGGTGATCGACTTCACCTTTTCACGCTGTCGCTGATCCTTGACACCGCGGAAAATGATTCTGTTTCCGGTGATCTTACATTCCAGCGCAAGCGGATTCAGATTCACTTTCCAGAAGCGGTCAGCATAGGGGCCGAACATTCTATATATTGCCGCCTGTAATTCGGCGAAGGTACTGTCGCGGTTTGTTTCTTCAATCTTTCGCACGACAAGAAGGTTCGCGCCGGCATAGGCCGGATCAGACAGTTTCGCGATATAGTCCTGGGCGATATTCACAGACTTTCCGGAACCGGCTGAACCTTTCAGAATTCTGTACCGGCCGCGCCATTCATTGACAGGGCGGAAGACAGGGTTAAACTGTGCCGACGCTTTGAATTCAATCTTCGCCGCCGTAGTCATAATTGATCACCACCGTTACAGGGACATTTGCTTCGGGATTGTCTTTGAACATTCCCAGGTGACGACCGCAAAGTTCAAGCGCTTTCAGTTTGTCGCATAGTTTGACTTCACGTTCGATCGCCTGTTCAATGACAGGATCGCCGTTTTCATCAAAGTCCTTATGTGGGACATATTTGACCTTCATTCCGGCGATAACCGCCAGATCGTCGTCGCTGGTGTCCGGCTTCACTTCCGCAGTCTGTAAAGTCAAGGACGTCCTTCGGATTCACGAAGGCGATTCGTCCCAGTTCCCGAAGAACGCGATCGGCGTTGATTCCGGTTCTTTTGGACCTTTCGGCCATTGCGGTTTCTATGCGCGCGCGAATTTCAGGTTTTGTCAAGTTTTCACTTCCGATACTTCCAGCCGATTCGACAGAATATCCGGCGCGGATCGCGGCCTGGGTCGCGTTCAGGTCGACCAGATATTCTTCACAGAAACGGGCTTGTTTCGGTGTTAGCTTTGCCATGATTCACACCTTCCTTTCTGATTTTCGGTATTTCCTTTGAATTCGGGTACAAAAAACGCTCCCGAAGGAACGTCTTCCTGTACCCTATATCAATAGGAGGGGGTGGACGCGCAAGTCCACAATGATGTTATACCATATATTTTTCTTGCTGACAGTTGCACATAGTTGCAAGTAGTTGCAAACAGTTGCACATAGTTGCATAAATTTTTTATTCGTGGAAGGCTTTTTGACCGTTCAGCCCTGGCGAAAAGCCTGTTCAGGGCGATTTCTCTCTGTCGATAGACGGTTGTCCTTTCGACTTGAAGGAATTCAGCGGCTTCGTCGTATGACCTGTAAGGGTAGTACAGGGCAAGAAGGACGCATTTCGAACGGTGTCCAGGGTATAGACCAGGTTTTGAACCTCTGTGATCTGTTGAAGCTGGCGTTCCAGATTGCCGATCGCTTCGTTTGCTCTTTGTCTTCTTCGGTCGCGCTTGTCGACCATATGAACCAGTCTTCCGTCTGGGTCAGGTGAAGACTGGACGCGGACGCCGGCGTCGGATAACTGACTGGACGGGTAAGCCGATTCCAGGATAATTTCCAGGTCAGCTTCCAGGGCTTCCTTTTCGGCGGCGATCTGTGCTTCTATGACACGCGCTTCCTGATCATGGTTCCGAAGGATTTCCATGACCCTTGTTCTTGACTTTGTTTTACTTTCTTTGGGTTTGTCCATGTATCTTCACCGCCTTTCCCCAGTCTATTTTCAGAACGGAATATCTTCGTCGGTCACTTCGAAGCCTTCGGACGTCATGGCGCTTTCGGCGTAGCTTCCGGCGGCGCTTTCCCTTTTTGGCGTCCGCAAAATAGACAGAATCGGCGACGATTTCGACGGCCTTGTGTTTGCCGCCGTCGTTATCTTCCCAGGATCGGGTCTGTATGCTTCCGACGATCGCGACGCGCTGGCCTTTGGTGAAGTGCTTCTGCGACGAATTCAGCAGTCTGGCGCCACGCGATAATATTGATATAATCGGCCTTGTCGCGATTGAAGCGGCGGTCGACGGCCAGGGTGAACGACGTGACGGCCGTTCCTTGTGGTGTGTATTTCAGTTCGGGGTCGCGCACCAGGCGCCCCATAAGTTGACACTGATTCATTGTGTTTCCTCCCTTCGGGATCAGAATTTCTTTCCGTGTTTGTACGGGCGGCCTTCATTGTAGGCCATTTTGATTTCGATTACTTCTTCCAGGTCGATTCCCAGGTGTCCGCAAAGGTCCGCGATCCGGATCACCGCGTCAGCCAGTTCCACGGCCACGCCTTCGGGCTTTCTACTTCTGTACTTGCAAAGGCTTTCTTTTGCCGTACATAAGACATTCGGTTTCGTCTTGTGGGGTGCAAATAAAGTTGTCGCTTTCGTTACAAGCGAACCAGATGTCGGGGTTCCCGTTGCGTTCTTCTTCCAGGGCTTCGGAAAGTTCGCTGTGAATCAGTGCGATCGCCGTTCCGAAGGCAAGGGGTGGTTCCCAGAATCCGTGTTTCACGGCGTTTTCATGTGCTTTTCGCTACAAGTGTCTTGATTTCCATATCGTTTTACCTCTCTGTATCAGAAATAACTTTGATTCGGATTTCCTGGCGGCCGAAGTGAAGGGCGTCTTCGTGGTTATTGAAGAATACGTCGATCTTCTGACCGCTTATGGCTCCGCCGCGATCCTTGACGATCCGTTCGCCTATGCCTTCTATGTAAAGGATAGTGCCTGGCGAATAGACGGACCAATCGGCCGCGATTGTGACGCCTTCTTCGGCTATGGCTCCGCTGGCCGTGTAGACGATACCGTCAGGGCGGTTCAGCGCCCATTTCCCACAGCATATTTCACAAGGACAGTAAGCCGTCGCCACGGCGTCGATCCATTCTTCCGGTTGTGTGGTTGGTTCATTTTCTGCAATGGCCACAGATGGCGTCAGAATGGCCGTAGTTTCGTTTAATTCTTCCGGTAGGATAATTCCTTCGGCGACTGCTTTATCGTCAGCCAGGGCGAAGGACGCGCCCACCAGGACCATTCCCAGGGTGATTGTAAACAGCCCGATCTTGAATCTTTTTAGTTTGTTCATTCGGTTTCACCGCTTTCCACTTCGTCGCCCCAGGAATCCCAGCCAGGGGCGGTCTTTCTTGCAAATAGTTCGATCATTGATCCCCCCCCGCAAGCTGGGCGATCCTGTCACGGGTTTCGGCCGGCTTTTCACTGTGACGGCCGATCGGGGCGTCGATTATGCTATGGACTGACGCTGACGCGCGCTTCGGTTTGCCTTTTGTGGCCAGAAGACAGATTTCCGCGTTTGCGCGTGTCCAGTTCCCCAGGCCCCAGAACCAGGAAGGCGATTTTCGGTTTCGTTTCACCCAGACGAAGGCGGCTGTTTTGTACTGGAAGCCCCAGCGCCGGATCGTTTCCAGGGCGACGTCCAGGTTCGGGAATGTGGCCCACAGAAATAGAAGACAGTCGTCTTCGGCTATATCCTGACCGGAAGGGAATAGATGTCTTCCGGCTTCATTGTGCGATAGTGCCTTTCGACGTTTCGCGTCTTTCCACCGGCCGCGTAGTTCCACGGCGGATCGGCGTATATTACCGAATATTTCTTTCGGAAATGGTATCATTCGGAATCACCTTCTTCCGGAATTGCTTCGAAGTAGTCACAGCGGACGACACGGTCGTCGTCAGCGTGAATCGGGGAAGGAAGACCGGCGTCGGTCCGTTCTATGAATTTTATACAATAGTCACCGTCGCGGCGCTTCGCCTTGTCCTTGATGTATTGAATATGACGGCATTTCTTACACGAAAAGTCATATTTCCACTTCGGAAGGTTTGATTTTTTCTTCTTCATTCAGGCCACCGCCTTTTCGGCTTCTTCCAGGGTAAGGATAATACGCTTCGACCTATGTCGTTTTCGGTGAACTGGTACGTCTGGAAGTTCGCCTTTATGTTTCCGCGAAGCACGTTGAAGAAGAACAGTCTGTCAGCGTTGATTCCGATAAAAATGACCTTTGCTTTCACCGGCTTTCGGCGATATATGACATAGACGTCACCGTCCAGGGCTACCGGCGGAAATAAAGCGCCGGCGGCCTTAAAATCGGCCAGAAGGTCGCGCGCCAGGAAGTCCATGACGCCTTTTCCGATTTCGTATGTGTGCCGGTGTTCGTTGGCGTGATATGCGATCCTGGCTTTTATGCGGTCCATTATGGCGTTCTCGTTTTTCATTACGACACCGCCTTTCTGGCGGCCAGGTTTTCCGCTGACCGTTGGTCACAGTAAGCAGAAAAGGCCATTTCGCGGATCACGTCGGGGATCAGAAGTGAAAGGTATTCGTCGCCGTAGCCGTCTTCGCCCCATGTGCGGCCGACGCTTTTGTTGGCGACTTCCAGTTTTCTTCTGGCGTACTGCTTCGCATATTCGAACAGTTCTTCGTCAATTTCGACGCCCAGCGTCTTTTCAACTTCCAGTTGAAGGGTGGATTTGTTACCCATTGTTTCGACCTCCTTTCAGGCTGTCCGGCATTTTGGACGGAAGGTCCGCCTGGTGGATCAGGACAAGGTCGCTTCTGTCCACCAGGGAACCGTCGTGAAAGTGCGCGAAGGCGCCACTGTTTAGGTTGACCGCTGTGTTCGGCTTCGTCGTTTTGATCATGGCTTGTCCCTGATGTTCGAAGACGTCGCCGGCGGCGCATTGCTTAAAAGTCGTCTTCTTCATTGTCGTCACCGTCTTCCTGACCTTCGGCGATTCTGCGAAGGACTTCTTCGACAAGCTGTTTCGAAGTGAATTCGGCCAACAGGGCGGAAGTGGAAAGTTCAACCTGGTCTGGCTCCACGGATAACGTGATCCCAGATTCCACGAAGAAAGCCGGCCGAACGCCACCGTGGCCGCTGTACGCGCTGCAGTACAGACTGCCGTCCGTGTAGACATAGCGCGCACGGTACGCGTCACTGGCGTACGGGGTGATCAGCCACCACCAGTCGTCAAGTTCGAGAAGGTCCTGATCGGCGTATTTCTCATACATGGTTTGTGTCAGAAGGGCAATCTTCGCCTGAATGGTTCCGTAACCTTCGCCGCCTTCGTGGTCAGCCAGGGACCAGTCGGCCGTCAAGATGTCCTTTGAACGGATAGGGCCTTCGGCCTGGTCGAATGTAGCCAGGAATTCGGTATTCAGTTCACGGTTAAGGTTTGAGAAGCGCCAGTCGTTCGGTTTGCGGCCGGCTTTTCCGGTCTGGTCTTGAACGGCTGATCCGCGAAGTGGCGGTCAGCGATACAGGTATCAGCGATCAGAAGGGTTCTTCCGTCGGCGAAGTGTTCCAGGACGCGAACGTCAATCGGTCCGGCGTTGAATACGGTTCCAGGTGCAAGGTCTTTCAGTTTTGCGCGTACAGTCATTTTTTGTATCCTCCTTTAAATTCTTCGATTATGACTTCGACACGGGGGTTCTTCGGGTCCACAGCGAAGTCGTCGGTAAAGTGTCTCAATGTGTTTCCAGCCGTCATTTTGGAGAACGCCGGCATGGACAAGGCTGTCCTGAATGAACTTCTTCGCGAAAGCGATATTGTCTTTATCTCTCCGGCGATTCGGTTCGATCCAGGTGTAATGTATCACCACGGGACGGGTGAAGCGGACGCCGCGAAGCTGGGTTTTGATCATATAGCCGATTACGTTTTCAGCTTGTTTCTTCATGGCGGCGGCCTTGTATTTGCCTTTTTGGCGCCGCGTTCAGCGTCCACATATTCGTTCAGTCCTGGCAGAAGGCCAGGGATTGTCAGTTTATAGTGTTTCACTCTGTCACGTCCTTTCAAGCCCCCAGAAGGCGCTTCGCCTTGTCGCGGCGTTCTTGTGCGTTCTGGGTTCTTCTGGAATCTCCGGCCAGTTTCAGCCTGATCGGACACATTTCCAGAATTCGGTCATAAATTCGGGAATATCCCAGGGACGACGGGTTTTGAAGGTCGGCCAGGGAAAGGTTTGTCGTGACGATCAAGGGCTTTCCGGTGCGGCTTCTGGCGTCTATGACGTTGAAGACCTGTTCCACGGAATAGGACGTGTCCCTTTCGACGCCCAGGTCGTCGATGACAAGAAGGTCATATCGGGACAGCTTGTCCAGGAATTTCCTGTTTATCTTCGCCGCAGCCTTGAAGTTTGTTCAGGATTCGGGGAAAGTTCGTCACGCTGGCGCGGACTTGTTTGTCGATCAAGGCGTTTGCTATGCAACAGGCCAGGAAGGACTTTCCGGTCCCGACGCCGCCATAAAAACAGGATTCCGATATTGTCGGCTTTCATTTCCGGCCAGTGTTCCACATAGCGGCGGCACACGTCGGAAATTCTGGCGTTGCGGTTGTCGTCCTGGGTGAAGTTCTGGGACAGGTACGACGGATCAGTGATTCCGTCTTTGCGAAGTCGTTCGCATTGCTTCCGGAATTCGGCGGCCTTTTTCTTCGGCTTCACGCTGGCGACTGGCTTCTGATTCGCATTTGCACAGGTGCGGAACGCGAAGCGTCTTTTTCGCCGATCGTGATGTCGCCTTCTTTCCTGGTTCGGCACTTGCCACAGCACAGGAAGCCTTCTTCGTCGCGGTAGTCGCCTTCGGCGCCATTGTTCGCCCTACCTCTGGCGGCGATACCTTCGACAGCGGCCGTCCAGATATTGTCGGCCATGATTATTCACCGCCGCCCAGGAAGTCTTCGCCGTCGTCGTAGTTCTTGACGGTGGCCGGCTTCGGGGACGGTATGACTTCGGCGCGGTCATATTCGTTCCAGCGTTCGCCGCGAAGGAATGTCGCTGGATATGGAATAAAGCGGCCGTCGTCCTTTGTCCACTGTTCAGAACGCTTCCAGCGCTCCACACCCTGGACGATCTGGTTTGTCAAGTCTGGGTTAGGGGCGAATTTGATTCCAGACCTTCACGGCGTCTTTCTTGCCGACTTTTCGTGGATAGACTGACCAGAACTGGTCAAAAACGTCGTCCACTCCGGCGCCGCGTTGCGCCGATACTCGTTTTCGTTTCTCGTTTCCGTTTTCGAATACGTTTTCGTTTACGTTTACGGAAGAATCTGCTTGCATTTGCGCGCAAGTGTCAGAATTGTCACTTGATACCTCTTGACTGCAAGTGTTATCAAATTCTTGCGGTAGTGGGTATTTGGGTTTTGTTGCGCGCCTGTTCTGGTGTTTGTCCCAGGACAGAAGTTTCAGGTATTGCCGACCGTCTTCGGCTCTGTATGTCCAGCCACAAGGCCACCGTTCACAAGTTCAGCCAGCCAGGAAGACACCTTCTTTTCGGTCGGTACGTTCAGCGGAAAGAAGGGAAGCAAGGATTTTTGGGCTTCCGTAGTACAGGCCGAAAGTCGTCCGCTTTTACGATCAGACGATAGAACAGGACTTCGGCTTCCGCCGATAAATAGTACGCCAGACTTTCAGACGTACATATTGATTCTTTCAAAATGCGGCTGGGCATTTATGACACCACCTTTCACGCGTTTTTTCTGACAGGCGCGGCATTTCACGGCCGAATTTGTTCATGGAATAGCGGCGTTCAGCTTCGCTGATAGGGCCGCCGCACACGGGACACGCGGCGCCGCCTGTCTGGGCGCTGTTTTGCGGTTGTGGTGCGGTTCTTTGCTGTTGGTTGGTAGATTGTCCACCCTGGGCGTTCTGCCCGTTCGTGGCGCTCTGTGTGGCTTGTGGCGCCGGTGCGTGTCCGTTCATATTGAAGCGGACTTTATTGTTCCGGTCGACGATTACCAGGTCACAGATTTCGCGGCGTTCGTTATAGGCGATCTTCGATACCTTGAACTTCGTACTGGCGTAGCACTTGAAGACTCCTTCTGGCCCTGGCGTTCGGGATAGAATTCACCGTCAGCCAGTTCGACATAAATGAAAGGGCCTGTATAAAGTTCGCGGCCGATCCCGACGTTGAAGCCGGCACGTTTGAAGCTGTCGGACGCCTGGCCTTTTTCCTTTTCGGTGTTGCTCTCTGTTCCGACGTCCTGTTTTCTGACCCAGGTCTTTTTTCTCGTCGTCCCAGATTTCGATCGTACAGAACAGGTTTCCGTTGATCACTTCGTGGGTTCTCTGCCAGTTGCCAGGCCCGAAGACCTGGTCCAGGATTCGCATATCGACGCGCGCGTCCTTGTAAAGCAGAAGGACGGCGCCGACGCGGCCGGTCTTTGCTTTGCTGACCGACTGAACGCGACAGTCAATGTCTTGTTCGGTAAGAAGGGGAATCGAAAGTTCTTTCATTGCGGTTCCTCCTTATTTGATTTGAAGGTTTTCGGTTCTCCACAAGGGAAGCGCCGGACACTTCCTGGCCGGACTGAATCGCCTTCTTGATCGCGGTCTTGTCCGGTTTCGTTGTAACGGTTTCAACAACGAAGTCAGCCGGAAGGGCTTTTCGTCGTCAATGCTTACGGCCACAGACTTTCGGAAGGAAACGCGAACCTTTGTGGTTTCGACCTTGTCACGGCCGGCGGCGTCCAGACACGCGGTCAGGACATTCTTCAAATAGTCGATTCGCTTTTCGGTCTGCTTGCGGCGCTTTTTGCCAGGTTGGCTTCTTCGGCTTTCAGGTCGCCGATAAAGACTTCGGAATTCTTGATGTAGCAAGCGACAGCTTCGCTTTTTTCTTCGAAGGCTCCGGACAGTTCGTCCAGTTCTTCGGCGTTCAGGATTTCGCCGGTTTCTTCGTCGATTTCCAGGTTGTCAAGGACCTTCAAATACTTGTCAGTGATTTCGTACAGGGTGTTATTCATTTCGGAACCTCCTTCCAGGGTAGCGACCTTCGCTTCAAGGTCTTTCACTTGCTGATCGGCTTTCTTGTAGCGGTCGAACCAGTCGTTCGAACACTTCTTTCATAGTCCAGATCGCTTTCAGTTCAGCGTTTTCGATTAAAATATTCAGGACGAACGCCTTCACGGCGTCGGTGTCATAAAAATTCAGTTTAGCCATTGTTTTTCACTCCTTTTTCGTGATATACTGTTCGTAGACTTTTTGAAAGGGCCGTTTCGGTTGTTGTGGTGACGACGAAACGGTCTTTTTTTCTGTTTCTTCAATGGTGATCTTGCGTTCACCAAGCAGAAGAAGACTTTGACGGCTTTGTCCGACCTGGACGGCCGACAGTGTCGCGGTGTACTTCATGTTTTTGACCTCCTTTCCGTAGGATTTCGGAAGGCGCCACCTACAAAGGCGAAGCCGGTTCCAATGAACAGAAGGCCGAAGGTTCTGACCGTTCCTTCTACCAGGGACACCGCGTCGGTTTCTATGGCGCCGATCGTTCCCCAGGCAAAGAAGAAGGCAATAGCCGCCGCCAGGGCTGACGTCCTTCTGATCGCCAGACGGATTCGGCGTCGTTTCCGCCTGGTTGCTCTGTCCGGTGTCATTTCTTGACCTCCTTTCTTTTTCGGACCACTGCCGCGTCGGCGAATGTTTTCCTGGTAGGTTCTTTGTGCCAGTACCGGATCATAGGCCGGCCGCTGGTTCTGATCCAGTTTTCCAGTCGCGCCGCGTCTCAGTTCGACATACAGTGTTCGAAGGGCGACGCCCACTTCGTCGGAAATGTCGGAAATGGACATTCCTTTCGCGTACAGGGCCGCGATTTTTCTTTCTGTTGTCGAAGGTGATAGACTTATAAACTGCCACGTTCTCACGCTCCTTTTCTGTTTGCGGACTTATAACCACGTATCGCCCTTGTCAGGATCACCGTTGACCTGTTCAATGTCTGCGTTATAGATCACGGTGAAATAGTCGTCGTAGAACTTCGCGGAAATGACGTTCACTTCCCACAGGAAATTCCATTTCGCCAGCTTTTTGAATCAGGTCCACAGCGAATTCCGCTTTCACGATTTCGCCGTCGGTGCTGACCAGGAATATATTCTTCACTTCGCGTTTGTTGGTCGCGACGACTGTTCTTTCAAGCATTTTTCGGATAGTCATTTTTTCCATTTTGGGGTCCTCCGTGGTAAAAAAATAAGTTGCGAAGGCTCGTTTGAACCTTTGCAACTTAATACCACTCCTTACAACTGAAAAGTCAAGACTAAATTGCAAAAATTCATAAAAAATTTCAAATAAGACACGCGACGCCTTCCTGGAAAACGGCTTCTGCAGTCCGGAAGCCCAGTATTTCACGGGATAGTTATTGCTCCAGTTTCGACTTTCTGATCGCTTTCGCGGTAACTTTCGGAAGTCTGTTCCTTTCGGGAACCAGCGGCGGATCATTTTATTTACATTTTCGTTTGATCCTCTTTCGTATGACGAATAGGGGTGACAATAGTATATCTTTGTCCTGTTGCCTTTGCGGCGACAGGACTTTTCCATTCCGGCACAGTCAGAGAATTCGGAACCGTTGTCGACAGTTATCGTTCGAAAGATTTTTGCTGAAATTTGCGCCGTATTCACGTTCAAGGCTATCCAGGACGCGGACCACGCTTCGGGCGGTCTGGTCGCGCATAGGACGAATGATTTCCCGTCTGGACTTTCTTTCGGTCAGAACCAGAAGGGTTTTCTTTGTTTTCTTCTTGCCTTCGACACAGTCCATTTCCCAGTCACCAACGACCGCGCGATCGTCGATTTCTTTCGGGCGGTTTTCGATACTGGTTCCAGCCGGCGGCCGCTTCGCCCTCTTGACTTTGTTATACGGGCGTTTCTTTTGGCCTTTGACAGGAAGGTTCTTGTTCGTGACAGTCAAAAAGACGCCCTTGTCGATATAAGAATACAAGGTCGATTCACAGATCGACGTTTTGAATTCAAGGCCCTGTTCCTTAATTTCGCCCAGGACAGCGGCCGGCGAATAGCCTTCTTCGGCGATTTTCTTTTTCGATATGCTGGGCCAGTTCGTGGTCGTTCCCGATTTTCAGGTCCGGACCTTTTGCGGCCAGGTGTTCGCGGTAAGCCGCTTCGGCCATTTCCGGACTGTATCTTTCTTCTTCGGTCAGGTCGGAATTCGTATGAATATAACGGCCGCGCTTGATTTCGTTGTAGATCGTTTTCAGGTGAACGCCGATTTCGTCAGCGATTTCCTGTTTGTGACGCTTGTCCTTTAACATTGTTTCTATTTTCAGCCTGTCGTCCAGGACAGGTGTTTGAATCTGCGCTTTTTCATTTTGATTCCTCCTGATATGCAAAAAAGCCCCGTCCGTTCATGGACAGGGCTTTCGTTTTATTGTTTGGTTGTGCGGGCGATATATTCGACCAGTGCTTCTTTGATAAAAGCGTTTACACTCATACCGGCCGCGCTGGCGGCTTGAACGATCTTTTCTCTGTCGCCTTTTGGAACTGTTATTTCGATTCGGTCATAGGATTTCTTTCGGAAGCGTTTGTTCGCTTCAATTTGCGCTTGTGCCATAGTGTAGTCACCTCTTTCTGTCGAATATTATATAATACCGGTATTATATTGTCAAGGGGGGAACAAAAATAAAAGACCCTGGCGGTTCAAAGGTTCGCCAGTGGTCCGTTGTGTTATTCGCAGTCTTCGGACAAACCAGTCGACGGTTACGTCCAGGATTTCAGCTATTATCATAAGTTCATAGTCGGCGACGAAGCGCGTTCCGATTTCGATTCTGCTGACGCTGTCGCGCTCCATAGTGATTCCGGCTATTTGCAGTTTGGCGGCGAAGTCGGCCTGTGACAGCCGCTTCTTCAATCGTGCTTCGCGGATTCTGTTTCCGCTGATGTTCTTCCGGCCTTTATAGTCATAGATTTTCAAGTTGTGACCTCCTTCCCGAAAATTTTGTGTTAATGTTCAGCGTCATTCTTGTTTTTAACACATTTTTCACGTATAATTGTGTTAAAGGTCAGAACCTTATAAAGTTTACAAGTAGGAAGGGGGGATATAATGCGAATAGTCGCTATTATATTCGGAATCCTGGCCGCGATTGTCGATCTGATCCTGGTGATTGTGTCGATCGCGGTTCCGGAAGTATCATTGTGGGGCTGGATCGTCGTCTTGACCATTGTCACCGTTGGGCTTTTTTTCAGTGCGAACAAGGTCAAGAAGCAGAAGGAAAGCCAGACAGGCGGCACAAGTGGCCAGAAACACGCCGTTCATGGAAGAAACCGCGATTTCAGCGATCGCACAGGGCGAACTTCCTGTTGTAACAGGGGACGCCGGTTCTTTTGGAAGAAGGCGAAGTCGCCCATTATTACGCGCCGGCGACGAAGATTGTCACGAAGAACAAGGGCTGTCGGCCGAACCGGAAGCGGTGCTGGCGTCCGTGTCCGCGTTGCGAAGGGCGTGTCGGTAAGCACTGGCGGCGGTTCCAGTCGGACAGTTTACGGCGAAGTGACAGAAACCTATTCAGGCGCTATCGTTTTAACGAATAGGCGGATCGTCTTCATTCATAACCAGGACGGTTTCGAATGTAAGATTTCAGCATTGACAGCGGTGACACCTGTCGACGGCTCTGTCGTCGTACAGGCCGGATCGAAGACATATCAGTTTTCAGCCGCGCGACAGGACCTTTTCGTGTCGGCTCTTTCAATGGTCACCGGAAAATAAAAAAAAGGCGGTCAGGGAATATCCCTGGCCGCTTTCCTTTTGCCATTATGCTTTTTTCAGGTTTGCCGCATTGACGGCCGCTGTGACTGTCTTTCCCGATACCAATGACCACACGGTCGCCGTCGGCTTCAATCACGTCATATTTGTCATAGTAGGTCTTGAAGGCTTTCCCTGTGTAGGTGACAGCTTTCAGGACCTTTACTTTGTCGCCCTTCTTGAAGGACTGGGCGGCCTGGGTGTCTGCCGGAATCTTGATTTTCTGGCCGACATGGATCAGGTTCGCATTTGCGATCCTGTTATAGGCCGCGATCTTCTGATAGGTTGTCCCGTACTTCTGGGCGATCTTCGACAGTGTTTCGCCGGCTTTGACGGTGTGGATCACTTCGCCAGTGGCCGGTTTATTTTCTGCCGGTTTTTTCGACCGTGGCGCCCAGGCGGCGGTTGACTTCGGCCGCGATTTCGCCGTGGCGGTTATACAGGTAGTCGCCAGGACAAGCCTTGTTTGCATAATCGCGGTGAACGGTCATATTGCACCCGTTCAGGTGATTCATACGGTCCTTTTTGTTGGTGGACCACACAAGGCGTTTGATCCCGTTTCGCTTGCAGATGTCAGTCACCAGATCAAGAAGCGCGGCGAACGCCTTTTCATTGACTGCGTAAGGGTGCTTTGTATCGGACGCGACTTCGATCGTGATCGCTCTGTTATCGTTGGACGCGGAAGAACTACACCAGGAACGGTCCTTTTCTTCCACATACATTCCGACTTTGCCGTCGAAGCCGATCCCATAGTTTGAAGACGCCTGTCTGGAAGTAGGCGCGAAGATGTTCCCCAGGGTTTCGACCGAACACTGGCCGACGACACAGTGGATCGTGATCGTGTGTCGATCGTGTGGTTTCTGGGGCTGTTCTTGTTCGGGGAAATACGCGTATAGCTTACAAGTGGGCTGTTACTCATTTTCGTTCCCTCCATTTTCGGCCACGAAGCCGATCTGGGCTTTCGGCGTTGGTTGCTTCCGGTTCTGGTACGTTTTCCACATTTCCCACGGAACCGGTGTTCAAAATAGCAACGAACTTCGTGAAGGCTTCCTTGATGTATTTACAGGACACAAGCAGAACGGCGCCAATGATAACCAGGTCGGCGAAAATGTCAGTGTATTCGTCAGGAATAGCCCAGCCGACTTCATTTGCAAAAATCGGAAGCGCAGTAATAGCCGTACACAGAAGCGTCAGGCCAACGACGAAAACAAGGATTTTCAAGCCGCTTGCGATCAGCTTTTCACGGTCGAAGTCTTCCTTTCTGATTTTGATGTTGTACCACAGGGAAAAGGCGACGTTTGCCAGGTATGCACACAGGAAGATCAGCATAGCCCAGCCGATATTTGTCAGGTTTTCAAGTAATGCGTTAAACACGTTTATACCTCCTTCGTGTCATTGTAGATTTCAGGACCATATAATTTCCGAAGTTTGATCCGGTTTTCGGCCTTCGCTTTGCTGAAATAGAAGCCGGTCGCGGTGGCCAGTTCACCGAAGACCGAAGGGATCAAATACGCCAGGGGCGCGGTGTCGCTTGTTTTCCATACAACGGCCATAGTAAAAAGCCGACACGACAAGCGTGACGGCTCCGACTATGGATATAATGATCTTGGAAAACTCGCGTTTCTTTTTGCGCGATTTCACCGGTTTTCCAGGTCCTCTATACGGTGATTCGCGACCTTGATTTTTTCTTCGAAAACGGCCGCCTGTTCTTCCAGTTTGAAGGTTCGTTCCACGACGGAATTGTGTTTGTCGACCTTCTTTTCAAGAAGTTCCAGACGGTAGGCAATAAGGGCGGAACTTTTCGGTTTGCGAAGTAGGTTCCGGCCAGTGTACCGATCAGCGACAGAATGCCGACAATGATTCCTTTCGGTCATTCTGTCACCTCCGTCCAGCCATAGACGCCAGGCTCCCAGACGTTCGCGTCAATGTTAGATGTCCAGTGTTTCCCGTTGTGGGACACTTTGTCGCCGCTGTTATAAGCGTCATGGGCGCCGATCGGCTGGGACCAGGCCGGCCATTCTTCCGTCGGATCACCGATTTTCTTCCAAAGGGAAGCGGTGGCGTCAGGCGTCCAGTCGGCTTGTGAAGTGTGGGCCTGAACACAGCGGAAAAGTTCACCGTTATACTGGCGGATATTGCCGGCAGCATACGCCACAGGTGTACAGGACGCGAACTGGCTGACGTTTTCCGTTGCGGTTGTGTCGTCGATCTGGCCGGCTTCGGCCAAAGTGACGAAGGCGATCGAAGTCGCGCGCAAGGCGGCATTGACAGGATTTTTGTTCTTCCTGAGCCTTTTGCCTGGGCCATGCTCACGCTTTCGCATTGTGTAGGGATCAAACATTTCGAATTCCTCCTTTCGTTTAGGCGAAACGGATCGTCGCCTGGGTGATTTCGATTTCCTGGGTTCCCTTCGTGATATAGAAGCGATAGCCCAGGCCATAGCCTTTCGCGGCGGTCGTATTCGTGAAGACATGGACAAGTCTGTTCGCCTTGTCAGTGATGTCTACCCACACCGGCGAAGTGTCGAACGGGTTGTTCGTGACTTCCAGGTGAAGGGTTGGCGTTGCCGGAATCGTCGCCGGATAAAGGGAAACCCTTCTGAACAGGGCGTCCGTATTGCGTCGGCTGACGGTACGGCTGAATGTGATCTTTCGCGTTGCGCTTCCGCCCGGCGTCGGTGTGATCGTCAGGACGTGGGTTTCGGAAAGAAGCGGAAGCCATACACTGGAAAACGGTATTCTGGGCGCCGCTGGTCGCGGTATAGGTGCGAAGCGCGATCGTCTGGGTTCCGTTGGTCAGTTTTTCCGTGACCGTGATCGTCTGGGTGGCCGCCTGGGCGTCTGTGACCTGTGTTGTAAGCGGCGCTGTTTTTGATCCCGGTTTTGATCCGAACCGCTGATCACGGGCGGCGTGTTTCGCCGATCGGTACAGTAACCGGATTCAAGACCGTTCGCGTCGACTGCCTTCACGCGCGCCGTGTAAACGATCGTGCCGGACGTCGGAACAATGTCCACGGTGAAGGTCTTCCGCCGTGGTGATCCCTAACTGGACATAAGCGCCCAGGTCAATCTTCCTTTCCCAGACGTAGGAAATGGCGTCGCCCTCCGGATCAGTAGAACCGCCGTCAGAAGAAAGGACCAGGCTGTTTTCCGGCTTGCGGTGTGCGTAAAATAGAAGAAGGATCAGATGCGGCGGCTGGTTCTCACCGTAAGATATAGGCCCTGCCGGTGTCTGCTGAATCGCATACCACCCCAGATTCCAAAGTACAGCCGGCCGAACGCCACTGTCGCCGCCGCCGTGCGCGCAAGGGTCGTGGCTCGCTCCGCCGTCCAGCGCAGACAACGGCAAGCTCATGAGCGCGCGTCGCTGGCGCTCGTTCTAAGCCACCACCGGCTCAATAAGAAGACGCGCGTTCAAGCTGGAACCGGTGAATTCCGGAATTGCCGACAGCGCTTCGGCGCGTCGGAAGCACAGGCGCGCGGCGCTGGTGCGCGCAGCACCACAGGGGGTCCCTTCGGGCCGCCGCTGCTTAAACGCTGGACATTGCGGCCGACTTCGGTATTTATGCAGAAGGCAGACCTTTCGGGTGATGTCTTTCATAACGCCGCCGTCGGTGGCGGTATTCTTTGCGACACGGACCGCGGCGTCCAGGATAGCTTTTCGGAAGTTCGTAAGCCTGGAAGCTGTACTGGTGAATCCGGAAGCCTCGGTGTCGTATTCGCTGTAGCTGCCCACACGTGCTGGCGTTGTTCGGCGGTGCGCGTCGTAGCGTGACGTGCGCAGGTCATACCTCAGGCCGCGTCCTGCGGCTGTTCAACCACTGGTCAATATTAGACTGGGAATAAGCGGTTGCTTTCCGTAGCTTCTGACGGCTACCGTTCGGGCTTCGAAGGCCTCTTCGCGCTCGTAAAGCATCAAGCAGGGCAGTGATCATTTTCCTCGGCCACCAGGCCCGTCTCCGCCGCTGGCCATTACAGTGTCCGTTTCACACGATCCACCTGCGATCACTTTCCCGTCAAGTTGCAAGTTCGTCGACCTGACGACGCTTTGCAAAAGCGGAGGCAGTTTGCCACAGGTTAATCCCCTCCGAATTCATTCTTGAACAGGTTGTGCCAGAACAGATCGTCCGTCTTCCCGGATCAAGCGGTAAACCGTTGCCGTGTTCGGCCAGACCGGTCCACGAAGAATAGATTGAAGAATCACGCTCTTTCAGAAGTCGATCCGGCCTTCGGGTCCAGAAGGTGGCGATATTTCTTCAATTTTCTTTAATTCGTTCTTGCTTTTACGTATGGACTTTTTCTGACGACTTTTCCGGTTTCGGTCAGATAGGTCCCATCCCTAGAAGTCGATTCCCTGCTAAGGGGAAAATGGCCGTCTTTTGATTCACTCCAGTCCTATGCGCGGACCAGATACTACTTGATTTCTTCAGGCAATAACGAAGATAGTCCTTGTCGAGAGTGAATCAAACAGAAGTCGTCCATGTAGCGGGCGCACATTTTGGATTCCCCAGACGTTCCCTCGATCGCGTGATCCAGTCCGACAGGTACAGAACGGCGAACACTGTGGAAAGTATGATTCCCTGATCGGGATTCCTGGTCCTTTGCGGAATCTATGATCAGATCCAGAAGCCACAAGACGTCGCGGTCTTTGATAAGCCGGCGAAGCTGTTCGTTCTTCGAGAACGCGTAGATTGACACTGCATATTGAATGTCGCATTGTCAGGACTCCAGCCGTCTCGCCCTGCTCTTGCCGGTAGTGTACCTTTGACATTAAGGAAACATCAGACGGTCAAGTCCGAAAGCGTTCTCTTTGCTCTTCTGGCTTCGCGTAGTTGCTATCGCGCGAGTTTTCGAAAGGTACGGTTCTCCAGGACAGCTCGGTCGCAAAGACCGTGCAGGACGATTTGTCGCGGAAGCTGTTATACATGATCAGTCGTTCTTTTCGATCATCACAATGGAGTTACAGGCGCTATTGTGGCGGTAGGCTTAGGCCGATAACATAAAGTGAACGAACATAAGGTTTTCCAGGACGTTCACTGCACCGACATATTTCCACCTCGTTTACCTTGCGCGCTTCTGTATACGATTGATATAGTAGACTGGTGCCAAAGTCGATCACCTTCACGAGTCAGAAAAGATTCCCAGTACTGGTCTTCGCTCAAAATAAAAAAAATCCCCTTGACGCTTGCACGGTCCGGCGTAGGAAGGCCATTCGTCGTAATCTTGTGTTTACCGTGGCCTTTCCGGCACTTCGGAAGAAATGACCTCACGTTGGGGTACTCTGTTTTTCGGTTCTTCGCGCCTCGGTCGCGTTTTCCACCAAATCCGGCCGAACGCCGTGTTGCCATTGTACGCGTTGTTGTTGTTTCAGACTGCCGTCCGTGTTGACATGCCAGCGCATTGTTCGCGTTGTTGCATGGGGCAACACTCCAAATATCATTAACGCCTCGATAGGGTCCGACGGGCACCGCTTCGGCGGTGTCCTGTTCGACCTTGTACCACCTCAGAAACATGAACTTAATCCAGGGTCAACTTCGTCCAATAGTCGCTTTGTCCTTGTCGATAAAATTGCTTCTTCGATAATCACCTCGATCATGTGAAGCAAGCTTACACCTCGGTCTGCCGGAATCGTCGCCGGATAAAGGGAAACAAAGACCTTCCTGAACCAGGGCGTCCCGTATTGAACGCGCGCGCCGCCGATACGGCTGACGGTGCGGCTGAATGTGATCTTTTCGCGTTGCGCTTCCGCCGGCGCTGTCGGTGGCCGTGATCGTCAGGACGTGGGTTCCGGAAAGAAGCGGGAAGCCATACACTGGACAGGTCAACGGTATTCTGGGCGCCGCTGGTCGCGGTATAGGTGCGAAGCGTCATCGTCTGGGTTCCGTTGGTCGTTTTTCCGTGACCGTGATCGTTTGCGTGGCCGCCTGGGCGTCTGTGACCGTGTACTGGTATGTAAACGGCGCTGTTTTTGCGCCCAGGTTTTGATCCGAACCGCTGATCATGGGCGGCGTGTTGTAGAGAAATGGGTTTTTTCGCCGATCCGGTGCAGTAACCGGATTCAAGGCCGTTCGCGTCGACTGCCTTCACGCGCGCCGTGTAAGTTGTGCCGGACGTCGGAACTGTGTCGGTGAAGGTCTTTGCCGTGGTGATCCCTTAACTGGACATAAGCGCCGGAATCAATCTTCCTTCCCAGACGTGAAATGGCGTCGCCCTCCGGATCGGTAGAACCGCCCGTCGAAAGGACCAGGCTGTTTCCGGCTTGCGGTGTGCCGTAGGAAATAGAAGAAGGATCAGACGGCGGCTGGTTCCACTGTAAGATATAGGCCCCGTCGGTGTCTGTTGAATCGGATACCAGATTCCCAGATTCCAAATACAAAGCCGGCCGAACGCCATCGTCGCCGCCGTACGCGCTGTCGCTGCTCAGTCTGCCGCCGTCCGTGCTGACACCGCGCGCATGGTTCGCGTAGCTGGCGTTCGGGGTTCTAAGCCACCAATACCAATAAGAAGACGCGTTCAAGCTGGAATTTGTAAATTCCGAATTGCTGACGGCTTCGGCGGTCGGGTAGCACTGGCGGCGCGCGGCGCTGGAAAAGTAGGACCACAGGGCCCCTTCGGCCACGCTATTTTCGTTGGACAGGCCGACTTCGGTATTTGACAGAAGAAAGACCTTTCGGGTGATGTCTTCATAACCGCCGCCGTCGGTGACGGTATTCTTTGCGACACGGATCACGGCGTCCAGGATAGCTTTTCGGAAGTCTGCTTCGAAGTTAGACAGGAATCCGGCTTCGGTGTCGTATTCGTTGTAGTTGCTCCACACGTTGGCGTTGTTCGGTGGTGCGTCGTAGCTGTGACGCGCGGGAATACCAGGCCGCGTCCTGGCTGTTCAACCACTGGTCAATATTAGACTGGGAATAGCGGTTGTTTCCGTAGCTTTGACGGTACTGTTCGGGTTCGAAGGCTCCTTTCGCGCGTCGAAGCATTTCAGAGTGATCATTTTCTCGGTCACCAGGCCCGTTCGGCCGTTGGCTGTGTCCTGGGTTCCCACGATCCACCTGATCACTTTCCCGTTGTATTTCGTGTTCGTCGACTTGACGACGCTTCCAACGGGCAAAAGCGGATAGTAATTTTGCTCATAGGTTAATCCCCTCCAATTCATTCTTGAATAGGTTGAAGAACAGGTCGTCCGTCTTCCTGATCAAGTGGTAACTGTTGCCGTGTTCGGCGTGACCGGTCCACGAAGAATAGGATTGAAGAATCGTTTCGAAGTCGATCCGGCCTTCGTCCAGAAAGGTGGCGATATTTCTTCAATTTTCTTTGAATTCGGTTCTTGCTTTCACGGCGGACTTTTCTGACGACTTTTCCGGTGTCGGTCAGATAGGTCCTAAATCCCAGGAAGTCGATTCCCTGGGTTAAGGGGAAAATGGCCGTCTTTTGATTCAATTCCAGTCCTAAAGGGACCAGATACTTCTTGATTTCTTCCAGACAATAACGAAGATAGTCCTTGTCAGGGTGAATCAAATAGAAGTCGTCCATGTAGCGGCCGTACATTTTTGATTCCCAGACGTTCCTTGATCATGTGATCCATTCCGGACAGGTATAGAACGGCGAACCACTGTGAAGTATGGTTCCCGATCGGGATTCCTGGTCCTTCGGTGGAATCTATGATCATATCCAGAAGCCACAAGACGTCGCGGTCTTTGATAAGCCGGCGAAGCTGTTCTTTCAGAACGTCGTGATTGATACTGTAAAAATACTTTCGAATGTCGCATTTCAGGACCCAGCCGTCCGCCCCGTTCTGCCGGTAGTACCTCGACATGAAACATTTCAGGCGGTCAAGTCCGAAGTGCGTTCCTTTGCCTTTCTGGCTTGCGTAGTTGTCGTATATGAAAGTTTTCGAAAGGTACGGTTCCAGGACATTATCGCAAAGACTGTGCTGAACGATTTTGTCGCGGAAGCTGTTATACATGATCAGTCGTTCCTTCGGTTCTTTCACAATGAAGCAGTTATAAGGCGACAGGCGGTATTTGTGGGCCGATAACATAAAGTGAACGAACATAAGGTTTTCCAGGACGTTCACTTCGTATTTACAGACCGCATATTTCCACCGTTTACCTTTGCGCGCTTCTGTATACGATTGATATAGACTGTTAAAGTCGATCACCTTCGCGAAGTCAGAAAGATTCAATGTCTGGTCTTCGCTCAAAATAAAAATCCTCCTTGACGCTTACAGTCCGGCCGTCACAGTAGGAAGGCCATTCGTCGTCAATCTTGTGTTTACCGTGGCCTTTCCGGCACTTCGGAAGGAAATGACCTCCCTTTGTTGGGGTACTCTGTTTTTCAGGTTCTTCGCCTTACTCGGTCGCGTTTTCCACCAAATCCGGCCGAGCGCCACCGTCGCCGTCGTACGCGTAGTGGTTGTTCAGACTGCCGTCCGTGTTGACATTGCGCGCATTGTTCGCGTTGCTGGCGTTCGGGGTAACAGGTCATTCCCTAAATATCATTACACGCTTTCGGTATAGGGTCCGACGGGGCGATCGCTTCGGCGGTGTCCTGTTCGGCCTTGTACCATTTTGCGGTCATGAACTTAACGTCCAGGGTCAACTTCGTCCAATAGTCAAAGGTGTCCTTGTCGATATAGGTTTCGCTTCTTCGATAATTCGATCATGTGAAGCAGTTTCTTACACTCGGTCAAGGCGGTCCTTTGCAGACGAAGCCGTTCTGTCCGGTCCGCTTCTGTGCGAATCGGAAATATTTCGTTTGCTTCCAGTAGGTCGTCATATATGGCCATGACGTGGCCCTGAATCTTGTTTGTGATCGAAAACGGACGCGCTTCGAAAGCGGTTCGCGTTGTCGGTCAGGTTCAGGTGTAGTCAATCAACCTTTCGGCCACCGGAAGAACGTGAAGCGGACTGTCATTTTTATTCGAAGTCCGCTGGTAGTTTCTTCTTGTTCCCATAGATACACCTTCGCTTTCGGATATTTTCGACGGTTTCCGGATCGCCGGAATAGTCGAAGCCATAATCACGAAGGACGACGGTTTCTTCCTGTCCTTCGTAGGTTACGCCACACAGGACCACGCTGTCGCCCCTCACAGTGGCCACAGACGGGCCGAATTTCTGTGAATAGGTTCGATATAAGGCAAGACGTTTCCGACGGTGTGGCGCCGATTCTGGTCATAAATAAAGACGGTTCAGGGATTGATCCAGAATACCTTCCGGAATTCCTGTTCCGTCGTAGCCTTTCCAGTATTGAAGCTGTGCAGGAACGAAAGTGTGTGTGACGGTTGTTCCGGTGAATCCGGTGTTTAACTGTTCAAGGATCGACTGAATGTCGTTGTCCTGGCGCCGCTGAACCTGTTCCGTGGTTTCGCCGGTCGTTTCGTTGATCGTTGTTGCGGCCTGGGTATGAAGCTACAGGCGCGGCGTATGCGGTCATTTGCGCGGTTGTCACGAAGGAACCGACGCCCACCTGGACAGATACGGCCGCCGCTTCCTGGTTGGTGATAAAGACGGCCAGGTCGTGAATGTGGACCGTGTCGGCGTCCTCTTCAAAGGTTGTCGCCGGAAGGACGTTGTCACTGTCTTCGCCGTCAAGCCAGCCATAGCAGAAAAGAATTTCGTTTCCGCTGATGTCCAGGCCGAAGACGCCGATTTCCCGATCCAGACATTCGCTTCCAGACCTTCGTTCGTCACCTGTACGGGAATTTGCATGATCGAAGCGGAGCCTTCGACCAGTTCCTTTTCGGACAGGCTGGCGCTGACGTTTTCCGCGTTTACAAGATCGGTCAATGTATTCGGGCTGACCTGGGCGACGCCGCTTCCGGCGGCCGCGCGTGTCAGTATCAATTTCTGTCCGGACGCGATAAGGGCCGTTAGGGCTTCGCTTCCGCCGTCCGTGACAATGGACTTGAATTTTGCCATTCGTTTTCCTCCTTACGTTGCCGGCGTGTATTTGTGCCGGTTCATTGTAGCCATAGCGGAACAGGCGGCCGTTTTGGCCGGTTGGTCGTCTTGTGGAATATCCGTCCGCAAGCGAAGAACCAGATTCGCCGGAATCATTTGTCCCCAGGGTTGCCGCCAATGCGTCGCGTTGGGCGTAGCCTTCCAGGCGGATTCTGATATATAGATCGTAGGCGTTTTCGTTTAGGGTGACTGTGAAGTCTTCGCTGACCGTTGCAAGGTATTTCAAAAGGGTCCTGTAAGTATAGGGAAGCTGATCCAGGTACTTAATCAGGATTCGGTCGCGGCGGTCCTGTACTGTCCCCAGGCGCCGCAGAAAGCCCCAGAATCTTTTCCCAGCGTTCGCACCCATATTCGGATAGGGACACCAGAAAGAAGTCGTCAGCGGCCGATTTTACGTCACTAACGACCTTTTCGAATTCGGGTTGTTCCGCGTTGGCGATCTGCTGAAACTCGATCAGTTCTTGCAGACAACGCGGCCAATATTCTTTAAGAACCATTTGTCACCACCCCCAGAACCGGAATCGCATTTGAAGCCAGGGAAATATTCTGTGTTCCGCCGTTGATTTTGGTTCCGGTGATGTCGATCACGCCTTCGACATTCAGGACCTTCGTTTCGATCTGGCTGACGCGGACGACAAGGTTTTCTTGTTCGTCCCAGGTTTTGGCCAGGCTGTCAAAGAGTCCTGAATAGCTTTCTTCACAGACGTTTCGACGGTCGACCAGGTGGCCGAACCGGAAAAAGTCAGAGTGAAAGACACGTTGATCGTGGTTCCGGTCACACCTTCGACCGTGACGACGTGTCCGATCGGGGCGATACCGTCACCGACGCCCTGGTTCTGAACCGGATCGACGACTGTTTGAACGCTGTTGACAAGGTCGGAAGAAGGGATTCCCCAGTCGCTATTTACAAAGACGATCTTCACGGTTCCACCGCCATTCCAGACAGGAAAAACTTTGACGGCTCCCACGCCTGGAAGAAGTTCGACCTTTGTTTTATAGTCGGCCTTATTTCCGCCGCTTATGCCTGGGCCTGTAAGCTATCCATATAGCGGTCAAGAAGGTCTTCGTCGCTTTCTTCGTCTTCACCGTTGATCAGAATGTCCAAGTCTGGCCGCGCCCAGTCCTTCCACGTAGTCGA
>VOFK01002985.1_pt1 | contig 40673 bp, 61 predicted proteins | sample 5384121 | NCBI WGS metagenome assembly VOFK01 (sample SAMN12384730, study PRJNA508395) | human gut metagenome | isolation source: healthy gut J | host: Homo sapiens | reverse complement strand
AACAGTTGGAGATAAACTCCTCTAAGAACCGTACGTGCAGTTTTCCCCGCATACGGCTCCCCCACTGTTACTTTTAAACATTCTTGTTGTAAATGACTTTATCACCGCTCCAAATATCAACATGGATATAAAGGATGAATGATTCGGTCATTCCATATTTCATAGAACCTTTCCAATTTAAAACTTCTTCTTTGACTCCTTCTGTTTAACCATTTGAACGTTACATATAGTGAATGTTGCCAAAGGTTTCTAACCTCTTTTATCATTCCACCTCAAACTGTAGTAGTTAACGCTACCAGTAGTTTCTTGTTCAATGTCTTCATAAATTCGTCAAATTGAGTGTTTCTATTCTCTTTGACCCATTTCTTTAAGTTTGACTTGAATTGCTTCTTCTTTTTTGACTTATTTTATGTCCTACAGTGTAGTAGCCTTTTTCTTGTTTTACTGTTGAAATGTGTAAAGCCTAGAAAATCAAATGTTTCTCTTTGAAACACTGTATCTTCCAAATGGAAGTATTCGTGTCTTTTCCTTGATAGTTCCAATCCAAAAAGTTCCATTCTTTTTAATTACCGCTTCATATACTTTGTGCATCACTTTCATATTGAAACATTATTAAGAAATCGTCGGCAAACCTTACCAGGTATGCTTCTCCATACAACTGTTTCTTGATGCACTTTTCAAACCATAAATCCAATACATAATGTAAGTACACATTGGCAAGTATTGACTTATTAGTCCTCCTTTGAGGTGTTCCTACACTAGTATCCTCATACTTTTCCCTTCTATCATTGACACCTGATTTGAGCATTCTCGCTATATATATCTCAGGTAGTTCGGGTCTGCGATATCATTTCGAAGGAATTTCATGAGCCACTCATGATTCACATTGTCAAAGAAACCTTTAATGTCACAATCCAGTATATAATTTACCTTCTTATACATAATGGTATCATTGATAACTTTAATTGCATCATGAGGGACTTCGTTTTGCCTGAATCCATATGAACAATCTAGAAATCTAGGTTCATATACATCACTAAGTATATCTGCCATGGCTCCTTTGAAAGAGCCTGTCTTCATAGGCCGGTATCCCTAAAGGTCTTTTTCTTGCCATTTCCCTTGTCGATTTCAACTCGTCTTACGGGTTGTGGCTTATAACTAAAACTCTTTTAGTCTTTGCATCAAGTCATCTATATTTTCATTCAGATTTTTCCTGATACACTTCCTTGGTTATCATGTCTATTCCTGGAGCTTTGTCTTTCTTTTGTAGACGATGTTGTCTTAATAAAGACTTCCTTGTCTACTGATACATCAACGTTTCCAGTTTAGGGATGTCTTTTTGACAATGTTCTTATATCTTGTCGTTTTGTTCCCATGTCTTTGTAACCTCCAGTGTTTTCAACATGTTTCCCTTCAAGAAACGTAACTGTGTTTCGGTCCTTCGCTCCATGTACTTTCATACACTTCATAGCTACAATATGACCTCATCGGACTTCTTGCAGTTCTTCCTGTCGTTCTTGTGGTATTGGCACTTGTAACAACAGTACCGTGTTTATCGGAAACTGCAAGACCTCCCAGGTATGCAGTTGATACCTTGACTTCTCGCCCTGCATTACAACGCCGGTGGTGTCCGATTGAATCTGGCATAGCGATTCGATCTATGTTGGTTGCGCTTATATGAGAGCATCACCCACCACTTTGTTGGAACTAACGACGCTAGATTGCTTCAGGCTTTCGCTTTAGGGCTCTAAGTCTTTCCTTCCTACGCTTAACACTGTACCTCACGAATACAATGCCCAAGGACTAGATACTGGCCTCTTTGCTCCAAGAGTTACCAGGTTAGAGTCTCACCCAACTAAATCAACTGCACCGAACTGGCGCACCATATTATCACCTCTTCACTATTATGATATACACACTACCTTGGACTGTCAAGTACTGTGTAATATGTATTTAATTTAGATGAATTTAACATTCAATATTCACTTTATTTTTAAAAATATCCATCGATCGAAGATTTTAGTAGAATATAGGTGTAATGATATATAGTAATATTCGATCTGTTATCGTATTAACAAAAACGCCTAGAAATATGTTGATTACAATTCAACAAAGGTCAACACATACAGCAAACATTAGCTCAAACGGAATATAAAACAATTAAGAAGAATAATAAGTAATTTCTAGTATGTAATTATATCTGATTTTTGATTATAGATTTAAGAAAGAGGGTTAAAAAATTATGACATAAAAAAGATAAAAAGAAACAATTGATTGGTATTAAAAGTGATGAAAAAGGAGAAATATGATGACAACATATAAACCGGCTTAGAATGCTCAAGAACAAATCGAATATTTAAAGACAAATAAGAAAATAACTTTTAATAGTATCCACGAGCAACAGGCTCGAGATATACTTTTTAAATATAATTATATAAATGTGATTACGCCTTATAAACATCATTTCTCTAAATTTGATAAAGATGGTAACGAGGTTAAAATTGATGGTAAACATATTTATGAAAGGGATGTTGAATTTAGCGAATATTTCAATTTATTCAAGAATGAAAGATTACAATATCCAATAATAATAAAAAATATTCTTGGCTATGAATTGCGATTTAAATCTATAATGGCATATCAATTTTAACATCAACAGAAATAAACGATGAAAATAAATTAGTTGCTTATTTAGGATCCGTTCGTTTAAGAATCCCTATGAATTCTGATTATAGCGATAGTCGTTTAGAACATATGAACAACCATATTAAGCAACTTTGAAAAAAGTATTAGTGGTTATGCAGATATATATTGTTTTTTTGACAGAATGAGCTTAGGGGTTTCATTAACAATATTTTCAGGTTTGGATCAAGGATTGCAAAAACAATTATTAAAAAGACTTTAAAAGTCTGGGTATGAATTTTGGAGTTAAAAAATATTAACGACTTTATAGACAAGGTATTCACATTAGTAGCTATCAGGAATCGTGTAATGCATTGTAATAGCTTAGAGATACTCGTTAGGTACTATAATCCAGCAACGCACAAATTAAGAAAGAATCGAAATAAAAAAATATGCAAAAATGATAAATGAGTTGAGCATAGAAAAACAGTACGCTCAAATCTAAGCGTACTGTTTATTCTGTTCTCCTCGAACAATTTACATTTTTACTTTATATGACATTTCGCTTATTGTCAACAAAAAACGTAGTAGGTGCAATGTTGGCATTAAGATATTTATTGCCTTTTACAATTTGTATGGTAATCAATTTCTTTTTTTAACTGGAGCTGGTGCGATATCGAAGAACTGGATTGTCACTTTAATTTCGTGCATCTTATATTTTGTAGCGATTATATTTGTTCCAGAAAGATTTTATTGTTCAACAGCGCAATGTATTTTATCGTTTATTTCTATATTCTTATTTTTCAATCGTGGCTTTAAAAAAGAGAATGTTGAAGAAGATGAGAGAGCTAACTTACCTGATCTACCAATTCAGGAATAGAAAGAGTTAAGAAAGATAATAAGTAATTTAGGTATGTAATTATATCTTGCTTTTGATTAAAATTATAAGTTTTCAAAAACTTAAGAATAAGCATAGAAAGGAAACAGCCAAATGAGTGAAGGAAAAAAATTTAAATACTACAGGCGTGGGCAAATTATACAAGTAAAATTTGAGCCACAAACAGGATATATGAAATTAAAGGGATACATTATGCAATAGTTATCACAAAAAGAGACCAGCCCTATATAGGAACACTAACAGTAGTTCCATTAACTTTGAAAATCAGGAAACCACTTGATGTCTATTGGAAGTTGTATCAGCGACAGCGTTTTTCTTGAGTTACTAAGGGAAAAGAATTATTACTATGATCTTCTGTTGAAGACTAAGATCCAAGCTGAAGGAATACAAAAAGATGATACAACTACACTAGATGAGCTTAATCAGATTGGTAGAGATCTTAAGGCATATTTTGCTGACTACTCCTCACCGCAAGCAGTGAGGGTTCTGAACTGACAACATTATGCAGCAATCGTACATTATTTTCAAACTTTGGATTCCTGTCTTTCTGTTGGAGCAGTGAACTCTACAATCAAGCACTACATTTAGCACATTAGCGATTGTTTTCTGTATCTCTACATGGAAGCATAGTCAATCTCCCAATTTAACATGTATTTAATTTACTCTTATTCCACTGTTCATGACTTTGATCTGATTCATCTGGATATATTCAATCGTTTCATTTTGGTTTTTATACTGTTTCTCAAATTCATGAACACACTTGTTCTTATCGATTTTGTTTGTATTTAGATCGATGCAGTACAAAAGAAAGGACGAATATAGATCTCTTTGTACCATTGTTCCATCTTGCAGTTTATACATTCTTTGTGACAACGATTTCTTGATATATGTATCACTCGTATGATCATATTGACTTGCCTTATAGTCATTTGGCACTTCAACATAGATTCTGAACTTCCTCTTAGCCTGACTTTGAAAATAGCCTGGACATCTATTTTTTATAGATCTACCAAATCTTTTCCTGTGCTTTCCAGTTTTAGCTTTCTTCTGCAGTTTCTTGGCATTCTTTGGCTCTGTCACAAAAACATCCCCTAAGCTTCTTAATTCATTTACATCTTCATGGATGGCTAAATGTCGATTAGTCGCATTAATTCTGCATAGCTCTCTATGTTTCGTTCTCAATTTCTTATAGCGATTCGACAAGACCCACGTCTTTTTTCCTTTTTTGATAGTTCCATCCTCATTGTAGTTGTCGGGATTCATTGCTCTACGGCTCCTATCCATTGCACGATAGATTCGTCTTTCTTTTCGTTCATTGACTTCAATACAACTTCCTCTTTCCGCAAGATTTTTTAAACCTGCTTTTGTTTCTGTTGTATACGCAATTGTCTGTGTTCCAATATCACATCCAACAATACCTTTTCCCTTGTTGTGTTTAAAATTGCCAAAGCGATCCTGTTTCGGTTTAGATAAACCTTCGATTGTGATATGTACATCGACTCTTAACTTACCACGAATCTTTTTACATACAAGACTCACGTAACAAGGTCTGTATGTTGAAACACAGATATCAGTTTTCCTTATATGTATTTGCCGAACTATAGAATTGATGTTAGCATATAAATAGGACTAGTCAAAAAGAGAAAATTTACACCAGTGGTACAATAGAAAGAGGATGATTTACAGACGAAGGAAGGCAAAAAAAATGTCAAATAAAAAGAAACAGTTTGATCAAGAATTTAAACAAAATGCAGTCAATTATTGTTTAACACATCCAGAACTCAGTCGTAAAGAATGTGCGAAAAAATTTAGGTATTGGAGATAGTACTTTATATAGATGGAAGCAGGAAGCTAAAGCCAATAACAATCAGGCAACATTTAAAGGTTCAGGAAATCTAACAGAGACCGAGCTTGAAAACAGGCGTTTAAAACGTGAATTAAAGGATACGCAAGATGCTCTTGAAATCCTAAAAAAAGCCATCAGCATTCTGGGAGAATAACACAAGTTCTGTACTGTCTTGTCTCTGAAGAGTCTAAAGTCGACAAAGAATTTTCAGTGACTGGAGTGCTAAGTAAGCTACATTTGTCAAAATCAGGATATTACAATTATCTGCATCGAAAACCTAGCAAGCAATCTATATCAAAGAAAAATAGAATTCAAACAATTCAAGCTATATATGACGATAATCATCAAATTTATGGTGCACCAAAAGATAGCGAAAGAGATGCAAAAACAAGGTGAAAAAATATCGGAAAGAACAGTAGGCGTATATATGCGAGAAATGGGTATCAAAGCCTGTTACATTAAGCCATATGTAAAAACAACCTTTGATAGTGATTTTTCAACAAAGCTGCATAACATATTAAAAAGAGACTTTTCACCAAGCAAGCCAAATGAGGCATGGTGTACAGATATAACGTATATATTTACCTTGAAGGATTTGTATACCTTACAAGTGTAATGGATTTATATTCAAGAAAAATAATTGCATGGACGCTATCAAAGACACTGGAAGTAGAAGAAGTGTTGAAATGTATAGAAATGGCTAGAAAGCGCAGAAAAACAGCAGATCCTGTAATTATTCATTCAGATAGAGGAGTACATTATACAAGCAAACTTTATAAAAAATTAACCAAAGGATTGATTCTAAGTTATTCAAAGAAAGGCACACCTTGGGACAATGCATGCATAGAATCTTTTCATTCAGTAATAAAAAGAGAATGGTTAAATCGTACTTTAATTTATGATTATGATCATGCATATGATTTGTGTTTCGAATATATTGAAACATTCTACAACACCATACGAATTCATAGTCATTGCGGTTATGAATCGCCAAATCAATATGAGAATAATTATTATTCAAAGCATTAGAATTTAAAATTTATCTATTTTAGGAGTCCTTTTTCTTGACATAGTACCAAATGGTTTGAAGTGACTTTTTAAGTAATCTCCCCATTCTTTCCCCGGTAATAAAGACTCAATCGCATTTTCGACAGTTTGGTAATCAAGTATCTCATTTGCCTTGTCTGCATTACCATCATCTATAAATTGCTTCAACGCTTCAAGTTCTGAGTCCTGTAAAAATTTTTTCCTGTAATTTTTCCCTGATAAATACGTAAAAGAATACTTTTATCATCTTTTTCCAAAAGGGTTTGTATATCTTTAATACCAATCCCAAGCTTTCTATATACCGAATTTTTTTTTAAAGTTTTAACGTCTTGCATGGAGTAGTTTTCGATAGCCGTTGCTATCTTTATCTACTGACAACAATCCTTTTTCTTCATAGTATTTAACTGCACGCTTTGTCATTCCGACTTCCTTAATAATTTCATTTAATAGCATCGGACACACCTCCTTGTGATGATAGTATAAGGGTGTACGTTACGTACAAGTCAATATATTTTTGAAGTTTTCATTTCAATCATACAAATTCTAATTTATCTAGCTAAATAATATCATACACCTTAGTTTTTAAACATTTGCTATATTAACCAATTTAGCTAGAATTACAATTCTCTTATTGTTATCTCTTGTATCACAAGTAACCAATGTCATTAATCAATCTTCTTTATTTACTGAAACACCAGTTTTATATAATCCTCTATTAATGGAATCTGATATCAAGGCATTAAATGAATTTGTTGAATCCCATTCTGTTTGAGTAAATTCTAAAGAATCATTCAAGTTATTTAAATCAACGTTTATTACTCCAAAGATCTGATATATTCTAGTTTTCATCTTCTGTAATGAATTTAAATGTATCATGCTTTTTATAATAGTTCTGATCCGTATAACTCATCAAAGGAGTAAAAAAATAATGTTATCCCATTTACTAGAATGACCATAGATTACAACATTTTTTGAATCTATATTTCCATCTGCCGATACAAATGGTATTCCTGCATTGGCATATTCTTTGTTGATATTTTTACGAACATAATAATCATTATCTGGAGCTTGTACTACCGGCTCATAAATAATTCGATCATCAAATTCTAAAATACCCACAACATCTTTATTTGTTTTTTCAACAAAGACACATATAAATTAGGGATATAAAGATAAAATACAACGTCTTATAAAATTGACCTCCATTTTCAGAAGCTTTTTATCTCATTCTCTTTATTTGATTCTTTTTTTAGTCGTTTTTCGTTTCTACATAATAATCCGAATAGTCATAAGATTTCTTTGCAGTAACCTGATTGTATATAACTCCACCAATCAATCCCACTACAACTAGTGCACCAATTGTTTTTGTTTATCAATTCACTAGTATTTTTATTTTTTATGTTTCATACTATTTATACCCCCCATTATTTGGAACAACAATACGTGCGTTTTCAAAATAATAGATAATTGTATCGGTTTCCTCATCTGCCTCTACTTTATAAGCTTTTAGACTTATCAGCTAACTGATAAGAAGTAGGTGCTTTAATTTCTTTGAACTCATATTCATGTCCATAAATAGCATCAGAAAGCACTGCTTTACCGTCTTTAATGACATGTTTAGTGACTTCATCACTTCCTGCTTTTCTTGAATAATAAGTACCATCATCAATATCTAAAACAACCTGTTTGTTTTCATCTGTTTTTACCGTCTTGATGATTTTAGTAAAATCTTCATTTTTTTTAGAGATTTCATACTCTTCATCTTTTTCTTCTCCAGTAATCATCAATTGACCACTTGCCAAAGTAGTAACATAAGCATCTGCTGTCTTATCATATACTTCAAAAATTGCTCCATTCAAGAAATGATCATGATGATCTTTATCCACTTTATTGACATCCAATTCTAAACGACGTTTTTCATTATAAAGATCCATTGAAACTGTTACAGTAGGTTTAGTTGTATCTGCATCATAATCGAAAGTAAAGTCATGCTTTTCTTCATCCAATTTGAAGCCTACATTTGTTTCCAATTCCTTAACATAGTATTCACCTGTTGGAAGATCCAACTGTTCAATGTTCTTACCATCTTCATCAATCGTTAATGTTCCAACCAATCCATCTGCAGGAATAATAACTTTGTCATTTAAAGTAATATCATTTTTAGAATATACACCAAAGACAACATCTTTATATGCATCCTTATCTTCATCTTCAAATGTTTTAGTAATCTGTAAATCTAATTTCTGTCTTTCATTTACATAAGATTGTTTGATTTCAACTACATCAATCATCTGACCTGCATATTCAATATCAAAATCATATGTGTTTTCATCTAACACAAAACCAGTTTGTGTTGCTTTTTCTTTAATAGAATACTTACCTAATTGAAGTAAAGCTGAAGTTGTTACACCATCCCCTGTTGTAAATGTATCAACTACATCTCCTTTGTGGAACCATACTGTTCCTTCTGGAGTTACAATATCTTCACGTGCTGTAATTTCATACGTAACACCTGATAAATATTTTTCTTTGTATTCTGGAGTATACAAAAGTTCCATAATCTGTTTCAGATTCTTTAACTCCTGACAACATCTCACCTGTCTTTTCCACATAGACCTGGCCTTTTTGTGTTTTATTGTCAAAATTCATAAAGATTTCTGTGCTAGAACCATCTACATTGATTGGAATCTCTGTATCCTTTAATACATAACCATGAGGTGCTTTGATCTCCACTAATTTATATTCACCATACTTTAATGGAGAAGGTAAATGTACAGAACCATCTTCATCTGTTTTAAATACATCTGTAGTTTCTTTTTTAGGATACGTTACTTCCTGTGTTACATAATTGCCGTCTGCATCTTTGATTTTGAATTCTACTCCAGCTGCCGGAATGCGTTTTCCAGTTTCACTGTCTGTTTTGTAGATAGTTAATTCTGCTTTAATTGTATCATTGTAGATGTTATAGAAATAAGTCTTCTCGTTTTGATCAATCTTTACTTCAAAAGGTTTTAAAGTATCATAGCCTTTTGTTTCATGTTCTTTAACGATATAAGTTCCATATGGAAGATAATCACTAATAGCTCGACCATCTTCATCCGTAGTCAATGTTGATACGACTTTACCTGTCGATTTTAAAATAATATCAAATTCAAATCCTTCACCAGGCTTTTGAACATTGCTTTGGAATAATCCATACTTCTCTTTATCAATTGTTTTCGCAATTTCAATACGACCCTTAATAACCTGATCTTTAACTGTTGTATAGAATGTACTAGGTGTGTTATCACCTGAATATTTAAGTTCTACTGTATTACATGAACTGTTAGTTAAATATCCTTCAGGAGAAGTAACCTCACATACATTCAAAGTTGTTCCCCACTGGATATTTTTTTGATTTAGCTTTTGATCCATTTGTTGTGATTGTTTCAAGTACATTTCCACTTGTATCCTTAATCGCAAATGTAGCTCCATTGAAAGTAGCGTCCCCTTGAGTCTTAGTACCTGTTTGAGAATCCTGTTTTTCAACTTCAATATCTGCATACATCAAATCGAAATTTAATTTAAAGTTTGGAGAAGGATCTCGCCTGGATGCTAAATAAATGACTCTTTGATAGCCAGCTGATCCATAAATGACATTCACATCACGTGCTGTAAAATTACGTGAAAAAGTAATACTCTTATCATAATTTTCAGATGTGATGGCTACCGTTAGATTGTTTCCATTTACAGAAGCACGAATTCCATTTGATCCTGTGATTGAATAGTTTGCTAAAGTCCCCTTTGTATCCGTTAATGTCACCGGTGTATTCAATCCCATCTTGATTGTTTGATTATTGAATGATGGTCTACCTTGAGGCTGAGTACGTAAATTGTTGATAACTGCTACCTCATTTGAAATATCATACACTGTAGTTCCATCTGTATAGTAAGGCTGATACCATGTTCCAGTCACTGCCTGCCAAATCATAACCTGAGTTGCGACATAGTATTTTTTTCTGTTTGATGACCAGAATAGCTGTATCCATAATAATTGATTTCCCAGATATTCTGACGTGTTTTGTTCAGACAACTCATCCCATTTTGCGGTATCTTCATGATAATCTAAACCTTCGGTAAAAAGCTGCATAGGCTCAATACAGAATACTGTCTTATCCCCAACATTTAATTGCTGTACATAATCAAATCCATACTGATTGGCAATATGGATCATTGCATAAATACTGCCTGTTCCTGTTGTATCCGCTAGTGAGATTCCATCAGACTGCGGCATCAATTCTGGAAATACATCTTCTGCATTTCCAAGTTCTACAATCGTATCTAAATCATTTTCATCTGTAGTCGTTTCTTCAGCATGTACCGGTAGAGTATTCATCAACGAATTGAGAATAACTAATGCTGTTAGAAAAAATTTACTACCTTTTTTCAATATGTTTTTCATATTCTTTTTTCCTTTCCTTTAGGTTGTTGCAACAAAAAAGCGAGAATTTTTTCCTCGCTAAAATAATGTATTCTACTTAGATTAAGTTTTTTGATATCAAGTGATAAATATCTTTTTGATAATATGATAATATTTGTTCATTTCCATATTCTATTTTATTAAATGTTTCATCTTCTTTTTCTTTAGATAGTATTAAGTCAATTTGATTGGTACTCATATTAAGCATATTGCCTTTAAGGAGTGTTTTGGGTCTTGAATACATTCCATCAGAAAAACCAATTGTTATTTTATTGTCCGATGTAGCAATTACACAACTGACTTTATTTTTGCGAAACCCCTCTTCGATATATAGATCTTGTGCAAAAAAATTATTTATGTTTTCTAAAGCTGATATCTTTCTTCTAACAGAACCTTTTACACTTTTTTCACTTTGATTCTTTTTTGAAAAATCAAAATCATTTTCAGTAAGAGTATCATTAAAACATTTTTCAAAAAAATCAGAAGGAGTTAGATTTGTATGAACACCTACTAAATGTAAGTAGTTATCCTTGTTTGCAACTAAAATATAGTATTTTCGATTCTTAAAACATTTTGAGCAAATTAGATATTGTCGATCAACAAAGATTTTTTTGTATATTTTTGATTGGTCAATTATTGATTGACATACCATTTGTTTAAATGAAATATTATCCATACAATACTCTCTTTCTAAAATTAAAAGGCGATTACTCGCCTTTTAAGATGTTTAGCAGTTTTCTCTGCACTGGAACAAGTTTTAGGTCTTTGTTCCGACCAATGGCATGGGTTTATAGTCTCCATACCGACTCTTCATTTATAATATATCATTTTTACTAATAGGATACAAATTAAATGATTTTTTCTTATAGAGCTTTTTTATTGAATCAAACTTCCGTTACTCCAAAGATTTAATCCGTAATAGGCAATACTATGATCATTTCGATACACAGGCTGCACTGAATAATTTGTTATTTCGGCATTTCCAATGTACATCACATCATTCAAATAGTATTCACCTGCTGATTCTGCTTCAGGCATAGTACCATACGTTGCATAATAGAAGTTACTATCTAAAATCACATCACAGGAAACATTTTGATTAACTCCTCCTGGACATGCATAACTTGGTTGTACTGTTTCTGGTGCAGGTACTGGTTCAGTAACAGTTTCTTCTTTTGAGGTGGTTTGTTGCACTGAATCATTCGTAGTTGAAGAATTGTTATTACCAGAATCAATCACTTTTGTATAAGATTTCACATTACTCTTTGAAGTATCATTACTTTGAGTATCTTGTTTTTTTTTGTACCGGAAAAAACAAATTTTTTTTTGAATCACTTTTATTGGCTGTATTTTTCTTCCTTAACCTGAATTTCATTTGTTTTTGATTCCTCTTTGTCAACATCTTCATGTTTACTAACTTTTGATTTCTTCTCTTCAACACTCGTTGTTTCCTTAGAAGACTTTTCCACAGTAGAAACAGAAACATCTTGATTTGATTTATATGCTACTCCTGCTCCAATCATTATCACAGTACTAATCACTGAAACAATTAACTTCTTCATTTGATTTACCTCCATTTGTATTTCTTAATAACATCTCTTTATTTAAAAGTACTCAATATAAATTTTATTTACCAACATACAAATATTAATTCTATCTATATAACAAACATTTTTTTCTTTTTCGGTAGGTAATAAGATTCTTTCGGTAGGTAGGAGGGGTTTTAGGGGAGGTAACAGTCACACCTCACCACGCAAAGACAAACTGCCCCTCCAACAGTTTGGAACAATCACAAGTACGAATAAAAGCAATTTCTACATTCAATTATCGCTCTTGTTCTCGTGATCTTTTCTTCGCCCAGTTTTCCAGCAAGTGGATCATCAAATCCTTCTTTCTTGCCTGGTGTGTAATCCTTTGGGAAAATATTTATCAATTTCCTTCATTTGAAAAAGATAGTTTTCTCTTTGGTTTGGTTTTTCCTCAGAAAGCGTATCTTCAATAAAGTCTGCAGTAAGCTCACCATCATGACTTAATCTCTTGAATTCCTGACATTGAGCTAATGATGGAGTTCTTTGATTTTCAATGATTGCATTTACCAAATCAAATTGTTCCGATTCCGTTAAATATGACAATTCAACAGCTGGGTTAAATGCAATTTTAATCTCATTTTCATTTCGTCCATCCACCATTTCCTGCAATGGTTCAATAAGATAGGTTAAACGTATAAATCTTTGAATCTGTTTCCTACTTATTCCAACCTGTTCGGCTAATGCATAATCAGATCTATTTTCTTCATCCGACTTCGGGCCAACTTGACCCGAAGCTCTTTTATATTCAATTCCTAATTCATCATCTGGAATTTCTTCAATTCGTTTTCCTTGATGTTTCATAGCTTCTAAACGCATCTTATAGGCATAACCTCTTTCACTAGGATAAATGTTTTCACGCTGAATATTTGAATCTACCATCAGAATCGTTGCCTGGTCATCATCCAAATCTCGTATGATAACATTCATTTCGGTCCTTCCTAGCTGTGACATGGCAAATTTACGCCTGTGACCAGATATCATTTCATAAGTTCCATCTGGTTTGGGTCTTACAAGTGCAGGCATCAGCATATCGTTTTCTTTGATTGAATCAATCAGCTTCGCCATATCTTCATCCATAGTTACATGAAATGGGTGTCCTTCAAAATCTTTAATTTTGTTTATAGGGATTGTCATTACCTTTTCGGTATTGGCTTCCTGTCTTTCTTCTTCTGTAGAAAATAAGGAGTCATAGCTTGGCAATCCCTAAGTCTAATTTTGGCAAGTTTGCCACCTCCTTTAAAATAAAGTGAGTTGTATATTCTTTTTTAATACATGATGATTCCATTCTTCAATCGCCTGATCTGATGTTGGCTCAGTTTTCGTTCTTTTAGAGCATAACGTACAGATAACATACTGACCATAATATCCATTGATTTTTTTACTGTTCCAATCAATTACTACATGGGCAGTTGAATGACAAAATGGACATCGTTTGATTCTAGGCATCTAACAATCTAAAAGATTCTACAACCACATTTGTGGAATAATTCTTTTTACCATTTTTCTCATATGAGTTTGTTCGGATATTTCCTTCAATATGATAAGCTGTATCCTTTTCTCCTTTTCTACAGATGGCATTCGCAATTTCTCCAAATGCGATGCAGTTAACATAATCCGAATACGAACTATTCCGTCTCTTGTACAGATTAAACAAAACTTCACAAAAGAATTGCCCTTATCATTTTTAGAAACTTCAATATCTCTTGAGAGTTTTCCATTCAATAAAACATAATTGTTTGTCATTTACTTTTTTCTCCTATCTATTTAAATTCTTCTTTGTGCTTTTACTTTTTGATTGTTGATTAATTCCTTTGTAAGATTTGCATAAGCTAAAGCTACTTTAGAGTCTTTGGCATACGCATAGATACTCTTACCGGAAATACTGGCTTCACTTGCTTTTGTGGCTTTTGGAATGATTGTATCAAATACACGAATATTCTTTCCAAAGCTTTCTCGAATGGTTTCAATCGTACTCTTTGTTAGATTCGTATTTAGATCCGCAAGTGTCATCACAATACCAGTGATTTTAAGATTACTGTTAATCTTACGTTGAACTTTTCCCAACTGTCTGTAATAATTTAGTCATTCCTTTTTTGCTGGAAGATACTGCGTCTGTACTGGTATCAGTACTTCATCAGCAGACTGATAAAGCATTTACAGTTAACATTCCTAAAGATGGTGGACAATCAATAAAGATGTAATCATATTGATTTCTCAATGGCTCAATACAATTACTTAAAGTCTGTTCTCTGTTGATTACACTTACTAAACGCATTTCAAAATCAGCTAATTCAATATTTGCCGGAATTAAATCCACATGTTCTTCATGATGTAAGATTAACGATTCATAATTAATATCATTGTCATTGATATAATCATCAAGCATAGATGAAACAGAGTGTTCCAATGAATCATTGTTTTTCCAACCAAGACAGCTTGTAAGATCGCCCTGAGGATCAAAATCCACAATCAATACATTGCATCCATTTCGAGCCAAACCAATGGCCACATTCTCTGTAGTTGTAGTTTTGCCTACACCACCTTTTTGATTTGTGACTGCGATTACTTTTACATTTTTTGGCATAATAAAAACTCCTTTCTCATATACCAGGATTTCCTGGCTATGTAAAAGGAGTTTGCTCATATTGTCTAGTTTTATGCTTCTATACGCTTATGTTTGGCCACTCATCAAGTGTTCTTAAAAGATGCACATTAGCTGAGAGCCTATTTTTATTAGCTGGAAGCAGTCAAAATATTTGAATCAAGCTAATTTCTATCATCTGATAAAGAGCAGTAAAATTCATCCAATTTCTGATAAGAAAAAAAAAGCGACAAAATCAACAGACTCTATCGCTTAGTTACATGGGTTACAAAGTATTGAAAACCCTTTGTTTAATAAATAAATGGTGCCCCCCGAAAGGAGTCGAACCTTCGACCTGCGGTTTAGGAAAATGACCTCCTGCTTAGGAGACCACTCATCACAATTTTATTTAATCTTGAAATTTACATATAATTTCGTTATATGCTTTATTTATCGGCTTTTTGTGCTTTCTAATTTTGACCGCTCAATAAAACATACGGAATTTTTCACCTGATTTCGTGCTTTTTATTATAATCATTATTAGCTGGCTATTAGCTAGAAGGCCATTTTACTAAAAAAGTCCCTTGATTGGGACATCTTATTTTAATGCATCTAATAGTTTATCCAGTAGATCTGATTGTCTTTAAAGAAGCAACCAGCTTATCCACATCAATACTATCTTTCTTCCTTTTGGCATTGTCTTCATCATTGTTCTGATAAAAAGACTCATCAAACTTTTTTGAGCATTTATTTTACGATCTTCATCTAAAATATGACTATACAAATCTGTGACCATATCTGCCTGAGCATGACCGGTATCTCCTTGTGTTGCTTTTATATCACCATGATTTAATTTTAATTTATATGTTGTACTTGAATGACGAAGCGAATGAAATACCACCGGTGGAAGTCCAGCCTTTTCTGAAACCTTAGCTAATCCTTTACGAATGATATTATGCTCTACTGGTCTACCATCTTCAAAAACATAAAACCATATCATAATCATGATATTCATCTTGAAAAGAATTCTTTGTATTCATTTTGTTGTTCTTTCCATTCACGTAAAAATTTTACCAATGTATTAGGTAGCCATATAGTACGAATACTTGATTGTGTTTTTTAGGTTTTCGTAACACCAATACTGTTGTATTACTTTCATTATCAGTAGCTGATGGAAATGTATACAAAATATCTTGAACATTCAGTTCATCAATTCCCTTTTTAGACAATCTTTGTAATTGCTGTTCTACAACAATATGAGCATTATCATTTTCAATATCTTCATCACTTATGAATACGTTTTTCCATTGCAAACCCAGGACTTCTCCAATACGTAATGAACACGCAAACGATAGTTGAATCGCCAATGAAACCTTTGGATCTTCACAAACTTCTAGTGCTCTAGAAATCATTTCTGAAGTCCAAATTTCTTTTTTGCATATTCATGTTTTGAGGTGTAACTTTTTAAAAGGATTGGACGCAATTAATTCCCACTTTTCAGCACACCCAAAGGCACAGCTCAATAACTTATGAACCGATTTTAACATATAAGAAGTTACTTTCCCATCTGTGTTTGATCTCATAGGTCGAATAACTCTTTGTTCTTTTAAATCCCTATAATATTTTTCAATCACAATCGGCTTAATATCTTGCAGACTTCTTTTTACCTATATATGGAAGAATATAATATTTAATTGTAGAACGATTTCTTTGTTAATGTAGAAACACTCCAGTTTTGATAGCCATAAAGTTCAATAAATGTATCTAAAAAATGATTCAACAGTATCTGTATTAGGTGGGATAAAAGACCCCTTAGCCTTTTCAGCTTCAACTATTGACTTTCTAGCTTTAGCTTCAGAAATTGAATCAAATGTTTCCCATTTTTGTCTCTTTTTTCCTTTTGTGTCTACATAATAATAAATTACACAATATTTACCATTACGCTTATTAATTGTTGCCATTCATATCATCTCTTTTCTAATAGTTTGTTTAATAACTCTCTTTTTAAAGATGGATCTGATTTTAATTTATCCACCAATGCATCAAAATCAGAATGTTCTTCTTTCGGGGAGTAAACCGGATGTTTTCTCTTTAAAAGATTGATTCCATTTTTCTTTATATTCCATCGCCTGTCTGCAATTTAAAAAATCACGAACCCCATCAATATTAGGCTTTTTACATCTTAAAGGTTGCCTCAAACTTGAATAATATACATCACTATACAAAACCTCATTTCTACCCTTTTGTCTACCAAATGACATTAGTTTTACCAATGTCAATCCTGGTAATTCTAATTTATTAATAAGTTCTTTGAAGTGTTTATTTACAACTCTATCATCATAAGGAAGATCATTCTTCAAACTGTAAATAGTAGAATCATCACTATGATTTTTGTGCATATCTATCCCGCCATTCCATCAACAATTCAATGACCTGGCTATGTAAATACACTTTCTTTTCTTGTTTATTCTTTTAGAAGTACTACAACTGTATTTGTATTTTGAAATCCTTTCTTCTTATAAGTTTGAATAATTGAAGATGGATCCCTTTCCAAAACAATATTCTTATTCAATCGTCTAATTCTTTTTATTCGATACGATATACCCATCTTCTAAATGATTTAAATCATTCCAAGTAATAGCTCTAACTTCACTTAAAAAGAAAGACCTGAATCAAAACATAAATGCAATAAAATAAACAACTTTTCATTTGTACAATTAGAAATCAATCTAGTCCAATAAGACAAGTTCCAACTTGGTGACTCTTGATTCTTGACACTTACTTTTGGCCTATATTCTGTAAAATAATTTAATTTCATTAAATTATGATCAACCAAATAGTCACTGGCCTGGCATAATAAATTTAAGCAGCCTCTTACAGCAGATGCACAAATAACATCATTTGATATTTGATTTCTAAGAGGTACACCTGGCAATAATTGAAGATCATGCATAATTTGTTTTGATGTTTTAGCATTAAGCTCTTTAACCTTTTTATCTCCTACAACTTTACTTAAATAATTGTTGATCAAAGATTGTTTATTCTCATATATTGAAATCGAACAATCATTAAATATAATCACACTTACGTATTGATTCAAATAATCAATAAAGAATGTATTCTTATTTACAATAATCTTATTTCTTTTTCCACCATCTATTTGTTCTTTACGTTTCAATGCCTGCTCTCGATTGTAGAACGTTTCATATCTTTTCTCTATATCCCCATTCTCATTTTTTGGATTGTATAAATTACATTGTATGCCTTACGTCTTTTAGTAATTACTACGGCCATTTTTAGTCCTCCCTATTCTTCGCTATAAAACCATTTATCAAAGGATTCCTTGTTTATGCGAATAGATTTACCAATCTTTATACTTTTAAAAGTATTTTCTTTCACTAATGAATAAGCAGCTCCTTTACTTACACCTAATATCTTTGCAATTTCAGCTACTGTGTAAGTTTTCTTTTCACATAACACAGGTTTCATTTCCTTTTCCTCCTCACTATAAACTTTCAAAAAACACAATTCCCAGCTACAAACAAAGGAAGCAGTGTTTCATTACTGCTTCCAAAGGGAAAGAGTCCATAACCAGAAGAATCATTTCTTCGGGTTATGTAAACGTAAATCTAAACTAATTTTTATTTTCTTATCAATAATAGCCATTTGTCTTTTATTTAATGTTGCTATCTTTTTAAATAATCTTGATTTATCAATCACTCGAATTTGTTCACACATCACCATAGATTTGTACTTCAATCCTAGTCCATCCGGCAAAATACAATGTGTTGGCAAATGATGTTTTTGTATAAATCTTAGAAGAAAGACACGCAACAATCGTAGTTGGACTATGTTTATTTCCACGATTATTTTGAATAATCAATACCGGTCTAACTTTTCCTTGTTCTGATCCTGAGGCATCACTCAGATCTGCTAAATAGATTTCTCCTTTTTTTCACTTTCATTTCTTTACACTCCTATAAAATATGTAAAACCAGGACATACCTGGTTGATAATTAATATTAAAATATTCATCGCGTCTTCTATTTATCACCTGATTACCCGAAAACAAAGGAATCTATTAGACAAGATAGTTGCTAATTATCTTTCATTGGAATCTCACCAACCCATATTACGCTTGGGCCTGTCGCTAGAAGTATCATTATCTTATATATTGTCATGGCACAATCAGCATAATTGTTTGTCATTCTAAAGTATCGTCGCTCGAATTGCTTCATCATCGCGCAGTAGTGATCCAGCTCGAATATATAAGTTTTGTATCTAATAGTTGTTATTGAGTTTTCAAAGAGCTACTAGGAAGATATGTATATCCCCCTTCACTAGTGAGCCGACGAAAACAGGTCAAAATTGCAGTTTTATTAAAAAAGTGTATTTTTTTCTAAAACGGATAGTTTCAACATGAGTTTTCAATGAATAAGACACGAATTTAATGCTTTCAGTTACTAAAGCCACTAAATCTGAGTATTAAAAAAGCATGCAGAATCGGCTTCGATTCTGCAATTCAATTATTTATTTGTCTTCCTTATTTTATAGGTATAATCTAGTTTTGCTAGTCTTCTACAAATTGTCCATTCAGGAATTCCTGTGATTTTAGATACTTCTTTTGCACAATATCCACGATACATTAAAAAAATAATCAGCTGCATCTCAAAGCCAAATTCTTCTAATAATTCCCTGCAAAAAGCAATACTTGTTATGGAATTCAAGAAATCTCCGACAGTTTTGGGGATCGTTTAATTCAGATAAATTTGGCTGAACAACTTTTTTGATATTTTTTGTTCACTATCATAATCCACTTTTTCAAAAAATCTTCGATCGGAGTTAAATTGCATTCTATCAAAATCTCTCATTAAAAGAATTTTATCCATGGGCATTCCGTTCTTTTTCATGAATCGTTCATCTTTCTCCTTCCATTTCTTGTACTCATTTTCCGCACGACGGTGATTATAAGGTTTAGCCATTATTATTCCTCCTTTTCATAGCTAAGCTTCGAAGGGATATCCCCTCATAATCGAGCCGACGAAAACTGCAAAAAATTGCACAATCGAAGAAATTTTTTAAAAAATTTGATTAGAAGAGTATCCCTTCTTCTAATTTGCCAAATAATATAAAAAAACAGATCCACTGTCTGAAACAGAGATCTGTACCAATAAATAGTATTTTTTATAATTTTAGCTCTTTCCAAGTTTGGAAAGACTTTGAAAAAGAAAAGAACAATATGTAAAAATAATGGATTTAACAATGAATAATACTAAAATTTAATAGTCAAATATCTTGAAGAGTATAAATCAGATGCACGTGAAAATTTTAGGATTCTATTAATGGATAAATTTCCAGATAATCAATGGTCTATAAACGATAATCTAAATATGTATATAAATAATCGTTTAAGAATGTACACTTCTGATTACACTTTGATATAATCCTTGCGGTGGGAATAAATTTTTCTTTTTTGACCTCTTTGCAGATTTAGAAATTTTCAACATATGAAAGTTCATTCAATTGTAGTAAAATAGTGATGAATTAATTGTTTACATCCTTTGAAAATGTGGCAAGATGGAAATGCTTTAGCAGCTGATCAGTTTTTTTTTGCTTATTTTTGAAATTAATAAAAAATGATTCGATGAGTAGTTAACTATTATGGTTTGAAGGAAGTATTTCTATAATATTTAAAGATAAAAGAATTTTAGATTGTATTTCTGTTATGGAAGAATAAGAGGTTAAATAAATGAATGATTATAGAGGTTTGTTAATTAAAAAAAGAACGAAAGAAACAAGACATATCCTTAGAAGCTTTAGCTTATGGAATCTGTTCACCTTCTTACCTCTCTAAGATTGAAAACAATATTTTGATTGCAGATAATGAAATATATAAATTGATATTTCAAAAATTGGAGATTCAAACGATGGATCAACAAAAAGAAGAACACATAGAAGCTTTGCTGAAGCTTTTCTTTCGGTACTATATGGCATCAAATTTAAAGATGCTCAAGGTCATTGATGAATTGCTTGAATATAAAGATGAGGTTTCTACATCGAGTCTGTTTGTTTCATACCAATTGTTTTTTGCTGTATGCTTCCGAAATGAATTCTCAAATCAATATATCACTTGCTGAAGTGGAAGCGTATTATTCATACATGGATGATTCGCAAAGAGAATATTTTAATTTGTTTAGATTATCTTCTGGAAATATGGAACTATCTGATAATGAAGAATGGATATTTATACGAAGGTTGAAGTCAAAGCCAATCTATATGCGTATCAAAAAATGTCTTTAAAGCCTATGATTTGTATAAGATATGTTTAAAATATGCAACAGAATTAGGAAATAAAAATTTGATTGCAGAAATTCTCTGTGCATTGGGATGGCTTTGTCTCGAAGTGGATTTGAAACAAGCGGAACAATATTATACGAACGCCGTTTCCTATGACACTCAATATAAAAGTCTAGCTTACTATAATCTAGGCGCGATTTTAATCCAACATAAGAATGAAATGAAAAAAGGATATCAGTACTTAAATGAAGGCCTAAAAACTTGCAAAGACGAGCAAATGAGGATGAAATATAAGGAAGCTATTTTTATCTATTTTATCGAAAATGATGATAAGAACACCGCTAAAAAAATGATCAAGGAATTAGAGAATTCAGAATATATCGATGTTTTCTTGCTGATGTTAAACAAGGATCATGAATCAAATGAAGAATATCAACATCGTTTAAAAAGAGTTGAAAAATGATTCATTGTTATTCAAATTCTTGTTTATCAAAAACTGCCAATATTTTGCATAAATATAAAGAAATTTGTATTGAAAAAGGACTTATATAAATTTTGACTTTGTGCAAGATTGAACGATTCACATATACTTTAATTGGGATAAGAAACTGATTTATTTCACAAAATGAGTTTCTTGTCTTTTTTTATTAGATAAACGATAATTTTTGCGAGGAGGTGAATACTTATGAAGGAAATCGCATTTGATGTAGAATTTGATGTATCAGTTGCTTGTGGAGGGCTTCTTTGTGGAAATATGATCTGCTAGTTTTCTGAATTATATCAGTTTTAATCAAAAATAGTTTTGATGAACATTTACCAAATGTTTCTTCATGAATTGTTAGAGGTATGGATCAGTTCCATACCCCTATTTCCACATAAGTTAATATGAAAAAATGTTTGAATTATAAAAATTTAGTTTTAACCACGGAAGGAATTATGTTTGATACGTTTCAATTCAAAATTTTTTGAATTAGATGAAGAAATATACAGGAATTTGAAAATGTTTATCGTGGAATAACCAAAGAGAAAAGATAGTTTCATTAGTAGATTAATTAAGGATAGTACTACAAAACTATGATTTGAAGACAGTCAAAATTAATATGACAAATTTTTTTGCAATTTAAAGCGCAATTATTGTTTTGCAAAATGAAGGTACATACAATAATGAAGAAAAGAAAATTTGATAAAAAATCTAATTGATAAATTCATAGATTTTTTAATGCTATATCCCCCACTGTTCAAAACATCACCTTTTTGGCGGTGAACCCTTTTTGAACGTGGATGGAATAGAGTACTTATGCCAACAGGTCAATAATTTAAGACCAGATATTGGGTTCTATTGTCAAACAAACGGAACATTAATGAATAAAAAGGATCGATAACCTAATTCACCGCTATAAAATAAAATTTACATTATCTATCGATGGTTCAAAGGAGGATAATGATAGAAACCGTGTATTTAAGGATAATACAGGCTCTTTTGACGTTATCAATGAGAATTATAAGAGGTTTAAAGAAAGCGCTTTATCAATTGAAGCGACTTATGATGGAAAATCGAAATATACTAAAAAGAAATTGCGGAATATTTAACAAAAAATATGGTTGTACTAATGTTTCTGTTTGCGAATTATTTGGAAATAGTAGAACTATTGAATTTACATCTCCAAAAAAAGGATATCGAAGATATTTTTTGAATTGTTCAAGTATTCCAATTAACAGAACCCGTGAATTATTATTAGGCTTTTTTCACAAAGACAAATCAGTGCTATTTTTTGCAGTGCTGGTACACAACTTTTTGAATATTGATTCTGATGGAAAAATATATCCTTGTCATTTATTGATAGATAAAAAAGAAAAATATTTGTTAGGGGATTTAACGTCTTTTAATAAAGACGAATTTGAAAGTAAAAGATTGAGATTTTCTGAGAAGGTCAACAAGAAATCATATGAGCAATGCAAAAAAAGTGTAATATTTCGTGGAATTGTTCTCAATGTTTTGCAAAGAAAAGAAAATTTTAATTTTAAAGATTGTAAAAAAATGAATGAAAATGCTCTTGAAATATATGAGGAATTAGCCAAAAGTAATTAAAAGAGGTAGATTAAATGAAATATTGAACAAATTAAAGGGAGCCGTAAAATATGTTTAAACTTATTCAGAATCATAAAGTATTATATTTTATTTCGCTTATTCTCATTTTTTCATATTCAGTAGTGGATCTATTGAAATCAATCTTGATGAGCTATATATTTGATGATCATCTTCTGGATTCAATTTCAAGCCTTATAGTGATTGTATTGGTATTTTTAGGTGTCTATTTAATTGTTTCCACTTTTACAACAATATGTAGTAGAGGTATTGAAGAATAAAATACGTTATAGTTTAAATTAAAAAATTTGTATCAATCGTATGCTTCCAGGAATATAGAATCGTTTCGAAAAAGGATAGCAGTGAAATATTGAATGAATTTAATAATGAAGTGAATGTGGTGATTGATAATTATGTTTCTTCAAAATTAAATGTGTTCTCATTAACCATTTCATTGATATTGGGAAGTCTATATATCGCAAATCTAAGTGTAGAAATATTAATGTTTCTGCTCTTTTGTGCTTTTATAACGATTTTTATAAATAGTATTTTTAAGAATCGTTTAAAGAAGAATCAAATGAATTATTTGGCTTCAATGAAGCAATGGCTTTGTTCTATTAAAAATCTGTGTCGTTGTTTTTAATGATATAAAGATTTTTAAATTTAGAAAAAGTATTTTGTGACGGTCTGGACATTGAGAATAAGAATATAGAGCAAAGTACTCTAAAAAATAATGGATTTATAAAAATACTTACTTCGATAAATTCTTTTTTTATTTCTCAAGCCATGTTTTTTTTGACATTGCTCTTTGGCATTGTATTAATACATTATAATCGATTAACAGTTGGACAATTATTAGGAATTGCACAAGCTAGTAATATGGTAATCATGCCAATCGTTAATTATGCAAATCTTCGAAACATGATTCAATCTTCTAAGCCAGTTCTACAAAAACTGTTGGATAATTCAATGTGCTATGAAGAAAATGAACCTATTGTTTTTGATGAACAAATTCATGACATTAAGATTAAGCATTTAAGTTATTCTTATGGTGTTCGTCTAATATTGAGTTAAGTAATTTAGTGATAGATCAGGGAAAAAAAGTATTTAGTCATTGGAAAAAGTGGAGATGGGAAGAGTAATGTTTTTAGACATTTTAACAAAGCAGAAGAAAGCAGATGGCATTTATGTGAACGATAAGGATTTGAAGGATGTTCAATTTAGCACCTATGCCGATAAGTTTTCTTATGTGAATCAAAACAATGACTTATTACCGTTTTCCTTTGAACAAAATATTACTTTAGGAAGGAAAATGAGTAAATATTCCTTGAAAGATTTAGTAACTATATTTAATTTAGAATCAATATTTGATAAGGAAAGAGACAATCTTGATTTTGAACATTTGAATTTAAGTGGTGGAGAGAAGCAACGTATTTGTTTGGCAAGAGCAATGTACAGAAATAAAAAATGGATTTTCTTAGATGAGGCATTTTCTGCAATCGATAAAACAAATTCAGATCGAATACATCAATTCATTTTATCCAATCCAGATCTTACAGTACTATCTATTGAACATAAAGTAACAAAAGAAACAGCTTCTCTATACGATAAAGTCTTACTGTTTGAAAACAAAAAAAGATTGTATCTATGGATGTAGAAGAATATATAAATAGTAGCTTTTAAGAAGAATAAGTATCATGTATTTTAAAACGTATTTAAATTCATCCCAGGTATCTACCTGCTACCTGAATATTCCGTGTTGACTCTGCCACTATGGAATATTCAATAATTCAAAAACATAAAAATCATTACCAAAATTATAAAAAAATATAGTTTTAGTAATTTTCAGTATCATAATATTGTCTAAGAGGACGGGTAGAAATCGCAACTTTGGTCGGTGAAGGATTTCTACCTTTTTTATTGCGCCTATAAAAAAGCAGTCAATCCTAAGACTAACTGCTTTGTAAATGTTGCAAAATGTAATCATAAATCTGTATTTCTTAATTATATTAAGGTTGCACATATAATACCAATTACACCAATAGCCAAAAATAATCCGATCCCGGCTGATTTTTTGCGTTTTTTCTAATTCTTTTGAGTTACTTTCACTCATATTTACAATAGGGTATTTTCTTCTTCCGATTAAATACATAAGCAAGTTACTTGAAGTATTCCCACTCATTGTAAATACTCCCCAAAATTTAGGGTGCTTTAACCCTCTAGCTGTTGCGTCTATAACAGTCATATGATAAATCTGAAACACAACACAAAATACTCCTACAAGTGCAACTGCTCCACAAATTACCTCTAAAACTATGTTCAAGTCCATAACAAAATATCCTCCTTAAAATTTTTTAATTATCTGGTAAAGTAATGCTGATGAAGTGATAACCATAAGACAAAAATATTCCAACTAAGAAATAACTGTTATCTGGTATAAACATATTTAATGTTATCAGCAATGCTACGACAATGATATTTACAATAATTGCCCATATCATTTTTTGGTTGCTTTTTACAACATTTGTACTTTCTCCTAAATGTTCAATCATTTTTTCATCACCCTTTAGCAATACGTCAAGACTTATAGAATATAGATTGCTCAACTCTATTACACTGATAATGTCTGGGTAAGATTTTTCATTTTCCCAGTTTGAAATTGTCTGCCTTGATACATTGATTTTTTCCGCAACATTTTCTTGTGTCATTCCAGACTGTACTCGTGCATTTTTTTAAGTTTCTTACCTATTTCCATATTCCGATTGCTCCTTTTCGGTGTCATTGTCATATATATTAACCATCAAATGTCTATCCATATCTTTTACAAAACCTTTTTTCCTTGTCAAAATTATTTTACATAGCTTAAATACGGCTCTTTGGGCTCATTATACTGTAACTTCAGAGTAAAATCTATGACTTGGATTTTTTTCGACAGTCCACAGAACCATACATCGCAGGGACAGCCGAAAAATAAAAGTGATGTATTTAGCCTAATTTCTCATATCTTAGAAGATGAGCTTTTTCAAGAAAATACAATAACTATCGTCGTATCTCATGATAATGAATGGAATGATTATGTAGATCAGATAGTTAAATTATGAGAAATCTAAAGACGGATTATAAGGATTATCCAAATGAAAATCATAAATAGTGTATTGCCACACTCTAAACAGATGCCAAAAGAACCTATATGAAAATAGAACAGATCCGATTGACAATGACATTGTATCATTTCAAATCGGATCTTTTAATATGTGCCCTATTTTGAGCTTACCTCTTCGTGGATTTAGTGGCTCTGAGCAATGGATGGCATGGCTCTGTCCAAATGAATTCGGTGGCTCTGTTTTTTTCATGGATTGGGTGGCTCCCGCCACCATGGAATACTCAATTTAGGATTAAATAGTTTCTGTTTTTGTAATTATTAATTATATTTTTAGTAAATTCTATAAATTGATATTCCATAATCATATTCTCCTTCACACACTGAAAAAAACTTCATTTTTTTAAAATATAAATCTTATTATCTACTTGATAAAAAAGTTCGTTATTTCTCATTTTTAACAATATAACAATAAAAAAATATATATCACTTACCGACATTGCTAAGCTTGAAAAGCCAAAAAAAATAAGAAAAGTCATAAGAATCAAATTTTTTATAATGAATGATAAAAAAATAGGAATAATTGCCAAGACAAGCGTCGGAGATATTAACATTATTAGAGTTCTACCACTTTGCTCATCCTCGCATCACTTTCAACAGATATTATCGGTTGTAAGTTCTTCATTTTGAATATTATTTTTTTTCTACTTTTTTTCGGATATGATAGCAAATGTATATATTCATGTATAATACTAAAAGGAAAAACAGAAATAAGCACAGCTCCAAATGCAGAAAAAAACAAGCCTATATCATTAATATAAAATCTTTTAATCTTTAAAAAAATACCAATAGTAGCAATGTACATAACACAATGATCAACATACTAATATTTTCTGTTTTTTTGTTTATTTTAAGTATTTTAAAATTTCTATTATCACAAAACTTTTCTACCATACACATAAATCCTCTCTACTCATCTATACGAATTTGGAGCAGCGATTCGAATAGACGTGGGAATACATCCAATTAACTAGCACTGCTCTGGACTAGTAGTAAAATATGAAATAGACACTAATGATACCAAAACAGTCGTAATGATAATGTTAGAAATAGAACATCTGGGTTCTGGATTTCCATCATTACCACCAACAATTGATAAATCATTCAATTCTTCAACGCTAACTTTTCTCTTTGTATTCTATTCTATTCCATGTTTTTTTTCCTTGTTTTCATCATGAACCTATTCCCTAGTACTATGATACAATTCTATGAGTATTTAATCTATCTAAAGACATAAATTATGTCGCAATTTCGCAGATTTGTAAACGTTCACCTTTTTCGATTACATGTGTAAAATATATCTTTAATTAGTTTATCAAAATGGAACCATTGTAAGACAAATTCATGATTATATTACTATCAATAGGTCTTCCAATAAATCTTCAAGAAAAGGTTATTAATGTTTACCTAAAATATGAAAAAAATTCATCAAACAGTTTAAACATCTCTCTGCTCCCTAGTTAATAATCCTTTAAACACTCATAGGGTTTTCAACCCTACAATTTTTGAAGCCAACTTTTTAGTCGACCCTATCTAATTGCGGATTACTCTTATTTTCTACTTAAACCAAAGTTACGAAAGAGTATCACCGCAACAAGTGATACTTTTTATTGAGAAATTTAAATTTATACAAAAAGAATCAATAATAATTGTATTAATGTGCATCAGGAAAATCATTTTTGAATTTGCCACCATAATGATTGTTCTTATAGTTTCTAATATATAGTAATAAAACCATTATCACTAAAACAATTCCACAGATGGCATACATTGTAGTTGGATTTAAATTATAGAATAAATAACAGATTACTGTCCCAACAATAATTAATAATCCAATAATCACAAGGAATGCATCCACATATTTTTTCATTTTTTACACCCTCTCTTTCTTATTATAAAATAATATTATCGAATTTTAATGGTTGCACCACTATACCAATAACCTCCACCTACTAAACAAGAATATGGATCATTTACAGAAGAACGATAGTTAATACTATGTGTTAAGCTAGAACCACTAATATTGTGCCATTGTGAATTAATAGAAACAGTCCATAATGTAGGCACATATGTAATTGCGGCATTTAAACTAACATTTGAAATTTTCCCGTTATTATATGTATATGCACCCGTTATACAGTGACTTTTAGCACTTGATACACAACTACCACCTTGATCTTGAATGCGAATACTATATGACTTATTTACATTTATTCTTGATGCAGCGCGGTTTACATCAGATAAAGCAGAAATTTCAGATCCATATAATGGTTCAATCGTTGAGTTATCTTCTAGTAGAATAACTTCACCTTTGTCTGGAATAGGATACATAGTTCCTGCTTCACAGGCGCGTTGTTGAGAATGAACAGGCACATCAATTTCTTTAGCACTCAACATATTTGTGTTAAAAAATACTGACAAAACCATACTAAACACAAGAATCGATAATCGTTTAATTTTTCTATTCATAAGTAAATACACCTCCTAATTTTAACATTAAACAATTGAAATTAAACTCGTCTAAAAACTGCACGTGCGATTTTCCCACATACAGTTCCACTGCTACATTTAAACATTTTTTAATAAATATGGCTTCTTCATCACAATCCATATATCTACATGGATATATGGGTGAATGATTCTTTCCTGCCACATTTCAAAGAACCTTTCCAATTTAAAACTTTTTTGAACATTTCTACAAATCAGGCTAAATCATTTTTTCATTTCCGACTGATTTTTTAATCCACAATGTAGTAACCCTTCCATGTCTTACTATTGAAATGAGTAAACCCAGAAAATCAAATGTTTCTCTTGTGACACAACATCTTTCAAACTGGAGATTAGTGTACTTTTATGGGAAAGTTATGATTTAAAAAATCCCATTCTTTTAAATACAACTTCATACACTCTTTGTGTGTCTCTTTCATATTGAAATATTATCAGGAAAATCATCAACATACTTTTACCAAGTATGCTTATCCCTTTTTCAAAGATAGCGCTATCTCTAACTCAAATATAATATAAAACCCATGAAAATAAAATATAAATATTCATATCTGATATATTTTTTTTTATATTCGTTATATTTAATTATATTCGAATTGAAAAAAAATAAATATTTATTCATATAATATAAGAGAAGATATACACAAAAAAATTTAAATGGAGGAACGCACATGAAATATATACAATTTACTAAGAAGGAAAATGAGGTCATGGATATCTTATGGAAGCATGATATTGCAATGTCTGCAAACGATATTAAATTAGCTTCCAAAGATTTGAGTATCAATACGATTCAGCAAACGTTACAAAAATTATTGGAGATCAAATATATCAAAGTAGCAGGAATTGGACAGAACAAGAAGGCAATCACAAGATTATATAGACCAGTTATATCCGAAGCTCAATATGTGAATTCATTTATTGGCGAAGATACACGTGCAAAAATTTCAGCTTATTTTGTTGAACACACAAATGATTTAGAAATGATTGAACAATTAAAGAAATTGATTCAAGAAAAAGAGAAAGAGTTAAAATAATGCGATTTTCTGCATCATCTCTTTTCATTACTTTGTGCATCAGTTTTTTATTGATTCTTCTGTTAGACATATTACTTTCATATAAGAAAAGTTATAAATTATTTCGGACAGATTTTATAACAGTGTTAGTTGTTGTTGTTGTCGTAGTAAGAATGTTTGTGCCACTTGAATTCAAATTTACTAAAACCATTATAGTGCCCACAATCATGAATCCAATCATTGTACTGTTACAATATAAGATCTATGCAAATGTGCAAGTATATCAATTCTTATTATTGGTTTGGGCATTAGGCATTATATGGAACCTGATTAAATGGATTCGCGCAATTCAAATTGCCAAAGACATGTACAAACGTATTGAAAATCATTCAGAACATTATCATATAAGCGATTTTATAGATAACTATCAAGAAGAAAATTATGTGGTGTTAAAAACAAACTATGTTTCTTCCCCGATGGTCATGGGCTTTAATAAAACTATATTGATACCAGACGTATACCTTTCACAAGAAAATTTAAAAAATATATTGCTTCATGAAACATGGCACATTAAAAATCATGATATATGCACTAAACAGATTATCAAATCTATTAGTTATCATGTATTGGTGGTTTATTCCAGTATATAGATTAAGAGATAAAATTGATTTATTTTTGGAAATGCGTGTAGACTATCAAACAACAAGTCCATTTTCTAAAGAGGAAGTAATGAAATATATGTATACACTTATAGAAATCCAAAAAAACATTCAAAGTAAAAATGAATTCAAGGGACAATCTACACATTTTATGATTCAAGATAATGCACATGTATTAGAATATCGTATAAATTATTTAATGGATGGAATGTATCGAAAAAAAACGAGCAAAATTCTAATGATTGTTGTATTAGCTCTTCCATTACTTACAAACAGCATTATTTTGGAGTCTGCATTTGAACCTCCAAACAATGAGGATATGTATGATCAATCAGATATAGATAAGGGATATATTATTAAACATAAAGATGGAACATATGAATTAGTATTGGGCAAAAAACGTCTCGAAATATCAAATCCAAACGATGAATATTTTAAGGATGTTCCGATTAAAGCGGAGTAAATAATTTATGAAAAAAATAATGATTATGTTAGTACTGATCACATCAACGAATATAATAACACCTGTTTTAGCAAACGAAACTGAAGTCACCACAAATATTTATGTTGCTATGCCATGCCAAGATAAGCTGGTCTGGAAATTCAAAGATATAAATGGAAGATTGCATAGAAGATTATGGAATCAAACATTGAATAAATGGGTTGGAGACCATTGGATTCCTTGTTAATAAATTTAAAATAGTCTTTTAATATCTTTGTATAAATGGGAATTGACATAAGTTTACTGCTTATGTATATATTCAAATTGGTATCCCTCTCCGTCTTTAAACAACGGAGTCTTGGATACCTTTTTATTTTTTAATCATATGCATTCAATCCATCACATTTCAAATTATAACTTACTCTGATTGGTAAATGAATCGGATAGTCGAAATCCAACTCACACTAAATTAACTGCAAAATTTTATCAAAAAATTTAAAAAAAAAGATAAAAACTATAGGATTTTATGCATTTTCTTGAATCATTGCACCTTTATATAAAGCAGAAACAACAATGTAATCCACTCTAAACAAAATCGATTTTCAATTCCGACTGAGACCACCATTTGTCAAAGATTGCACCTAGCATTTGCCAGGTGCTTTTTTATACCTTATTTCCCACTTAAACCAAAGTTACGAAAGAGTATCACCGCAACAAGTGATACTCTTTTTATTGAATATATAAAGAATATATAAAATTGGATAGGGATAAATCAACCTTTAAAAGTCACAGGGATTTTTGCTTTTTAGAAAGCAATAACCTTAAAACACTCATAGTATTTTAAACCCTACAACTTTTAATCTAGCTGGTATCTAATTGCGGATTACCATTTTTAACTATGACCATTCAAATCTATTACGCGATCACATTCTTCAGCTAATTGTATATCATGTGTAACCATTATAATTGTACATCCTTCTCTTTTAAATTCTTTGAGTAGTTTTATAACAATTTGTTTATTTTCTTCATCTAGTGATCCAGTTGGTTCATCGGCTAAAATCAATTCACATGGCTTAACTAATAATCTAGCCAGTGCTATACGTTGTTGTTCTCCCCCAGAACATTCATAAATGAATTTTTTTGAATATCCATTTAAGCCAACTTTTTTTAACGCATCTTCAATGTACTTATTTACGGTCTTATTATTTTTTTCATTTATTGCCATCTGTAGATTTTCGTATACAGTTTTATTTTCGATTAATGCAAAATTCTGGAACAAATATCCTATTTTTGATTTTAAGAGTAAAGTGGCTTCCTTTGAAAATGGCTTAATTCCTTTTTCTCCAAACAAAATGATTTCTCCTGAATCTGGACTATCTAATAAGCCAATCATATTTAACAATGTTGATTTACCACATCCTGATTTTCCAATTATTGCAACAAACTCATTTTCATATATGGTACAAGAAAATGAATCAAAGATTACTTTCTCTTTAAAGTTTCTTTTGAATCGAATCTAATTCTACAATTTTTTCTTCATAACTATCTGGCTCCTTTCAATGAATCTACACATTCAGCATATTCTTTTTTCTTTAACGTGAAAATGGTAAATATCAAATCTATTCCAAGTATTAAAAGGCCAATTTCAAAAGATTCTAATATTCTTTTAGAATATAATGCATAGAAAATAATCACTGATAGATAAAGAAATATATTTATGCTTAAGTATAATGAATATCTTTCGTAGAAAGATTTTCCTAAAAGATATTGAATAGACAAATAGTATCTTTTTTCAAATAAGAAAATGACAATTGCTTGAAGTTGGTAAATAAATAAAATTGTACTTATTAAAACGATTAGTATAGTTAATGAAATCAATTCATATGTTTTTTTTTGTTCTTGACCTGTGCAAAATAAGAATCACTTAGATAAAAATTTACTTTTTTGTCCATATTGTTCTGAATTAAAAATCTTTTAAAATTTGAAACACTTTTTTTTGTATCGATTGGGATAAAATAATTATCAGATGAAATTCTTGTATCTTCCATCCAGTTATGGTCTATAAAAATTACCGGATTTATTTTTTCTAAATCTTTCGTATTTTCTACATAAGGCATATGTCTTACAAACCTAAGATTTGGTTCGATTCGAATTACCTTACAATCTTCATAATTTGAATAATAGCTTATCTGATCTTGATTGAATGAATAATTTTCAGGTATCAGTAAAATAGATTCTTCTATCTGATTAAAATCTAAAGGATTTCCAAATTCATCGCGAATCGTATAATCTTTTAAATAATTATTATTTACAACTATATATGGTATTTCATTTGAAACAGGTATTTCTAAATCACTGTCCATATGATTTTTTAAGAAGTCAATTCGTTTGTTTATATCGAAATCCTCATATATTCCATTATGTTCCTGCATATAATAATACAGTTTATTAACAAGTTCAGATGAATAAAATAAGTCCTCATTTAAAGACATAGATATGCCGTTTGTTATAATTTTATTCGACATTTGACTTTCATTCAAATTCAAAATATAGAGATAGTGTACTGATTCTATCCAATCCGCGCAGTTTGTTAAGAATACAGGAAATAAAACAAAAATCAGAATTCCTTTCAAGACCAATGATAGAACTGTTTTATTTTCTTGAGTACCATTTTGTTTTATATACTTCACTGATTTGACGGTTATCGTTGAAATTAACAAAATAATTCCTATCATAATTAAACTGAAAAGTAGCTTAATTCCCTCATTGATTAGATAGTACAAGAATAAAGAGGCACATGGTCTATAAGGGCCAACAAATAATGCGAATAAAATAATTTCTAAGAAAAGAAATAGACCATATAAGATTGCGATATGTTTTGTATATAGTGATATAAAAATTTTCTTGTTTGAATTTCCTAGCATTTTACGTATCACTATTTCTTTTCTATCTTTCAGAAAAATAAAAGCGAAAATCAATGCAGTCCCCCTAATATTGCATTCAAAAAAACCATATTCAAAAATTTTTCCTCTTGCATAGAGTAAGGAACAATTTCAACATCTGAGATACCTTGTCCTTGGCTATTTTCAGGGATAAATTCTTTAAAATAATCTTTCATTTGACTTGTAGAAGTTTTATTTGAATTTGAAATAGAGTAAAGTGTAATAATTTTAGAACCTGGAGTGTGATTCAACAAATCATTTAAAGTGTGAAATTCATATATGTCATTATAATCTCCATAATAGCCTCGATTTAAATAATCAATATAATTATATGCATCCTTATCATTTAGATTTGTAGAATAATAATTCTTTGAATCCTTTTTAAAATTAATTCGTTTTTGATCATTCCGTATATACAGGGATTTCAAATCCTGTGGATCAGCAGAATAAATATAGATTAAATTCTTTTTTTTATAAACCCCTCAGTATTTTCATGAACTGCTATAATTCCTGTACTGTTTGTCTTTTTCACAATATTCATGATGATTGTTGAAACTAAATCTTCATTAAATTGCAGGTTTAATCCTGTTACTTTTTTATTAGTTGTTTGTCCAATTGAAGTGGCAAAAATTCATTCTGTTTATCTGATCAGAAGAAAAGGAAGAGAATCCGGAATAAAAAATATATACACTTAGAATGGCAATAAGCAGATATGATATTTTTTTCATAATTCATCTCAACTTTCTAAAAAAAGAGTCCCTTGTTGATAAGGGAACTTTTTTTGATTATCTAGTTCTTAATCCTGAAGAGGCAGTATGTGAGTGCGAATAAGCTCTTTTTGGATTCCAATTAGCACTGAAATCAGTACTAGATTTACCGTTTTGCCCAGATGCCATTATCAAACCATCATAAATAATAGCACCGCTTATATAATTATTTGTATTGTATGCTTTTCCAAATAGCCAATAACTTCCAATTGAATCCAAACACGAAGCTTCAGCAGTTCCGTATTGCAAACTGATTTTGGTGTTGTGAGGAATAATTTTTAGAATCCGCTAATATTGAAAATGGGAAAGCAAGTGTGATTATAGAAAGCATGATTATCGAAAGTCTCTGTAGTTTTTTCATTTTCTCCTCCTGTTATTCTTTCTTTAGTTTGTATTACATAATCAATAGACAAAAATTCACCATTAAGTTCTTATTTAAGTATCTTCTGCTTATTTTGATGATTAAATCAGTTGATTCTGATTCTATTATATTTTCTATACTTTGCCTATATCTGGCACTCTATAACGATAATAAACTCATAAGATACGATATATTTTGAGACTGAAAAATATATCTACTGATTTTATATCAATCGTAATAATCTTTATAAAAACCAAGCCTACTTCTTAACGCTGGTAAGCAGTGGAATTTTAATACCATTTTTTTTTTGGACCAATGACTACATTCTGAGATAAACTATTCCTCATATAAATCTTTCGTTTTATACAAGCAGTACAGTTTTATAGCCATAAATTAGTTGATACACAAATAAGCTACATTCATAAAAAATATTAATACATAAAATTTTATTGCTTTCTGCTCAATAATCTATATTCTTTTAAATTATTATGAGAATGCTAGATAACGTTATCTTTACATTAATTTTCACATAGATATGCTAATAATGTCAAGATAAAAAGCATTAAAATGAATCATTTTTTGGGAGTTTAACATTCCAATAGTAAAATAGCCAAACGTTGTTTAGATAAGGTTTTTTACATTTTTGATTTTAGCTAGTTGAGTACGAAGTGCAAAGCAACAAAACCATCCGTTATATTCAAAATGTTAATAATTTTAGTAACAATAGTTTTTCATCATTTAAAAATATACTTGTAAATAAAATATCTGGAGATGATAATTTCCCGCCACTTTTACTTTGGGTTACCAAACACTACTCCTCCATATATAGATCTTAATTGATCTAATGTATAGGATTTTGTTTGCCAATCCTTTTTTGCATCTTGAAATGTATTTGTAATACCATCAAGATTACCTTCTTGAACAGTTATGGTATTATCTTTTACTGCAATGACTATACCAACATGATTATGTCCAATAGCAGAGAACACTGCACCAGCTTTTGGTGAAGAAGATCGTTCAAATTTATCTGGATGTGCTGACACCAATTCCTTCACACAACTACTTCCATCACCGCTAAAACCTGGATCATATCCATATAATTCATAAAATCGTCCCCAAGCAAACCATGTACATTGTCCATATAATCCAGCCTGTGCATAAGGATTCCTTGTCACCCAGGCTTCTACATTATTAAAATTAGGATTTGTACCCCCTCTAAAAGTGATTCCTACATATCTCATAACGTGATCAACGTAAGAAGGATCCCCATAGCCGGATACATTTAACTCTTGTTTTTTATTATCAGAAAACTGTTGTGCATTATATTTAGAATATCCACCAAAATTACGAATTGCCCATTCAATATAGCCAGAGCTATAATTATATCCTTGCAAAGCCAAATATATGCGTTCCGTATCGGATGAATCCTTTACTTTTGCTTTCTTTAAGCAATCAGAAAAAGTATGTGTTCCCACTTCAATAGAATATTCAGGATCCGTAATTCCATTAGGTACTCTAGGATATTTTGTATTATACCCTGACTCACTTGCTTGCATTGGATCATTGCCTTTCCCTCCTGACTCCTGCATCATAATTGCCTGTAATAATGTGACATAATCCTCAATATCATATTCTTTTGCATATTTTCGAATTGTATCTTCATACGCAATCACTTCATCACTTAGAGAAACAATTTCACTATTTGATCCCCCATCTTGTGCCAGCACACTAAATGTTCCAATAAACAAAGTAACAACAAGTAATAAAATCAATCCTGTTCCAAAAGAAAAAAAAGTGTATTCATCGCTGATACACTCTTCTTAACCACTTCTATTGATGTTTTTATTGCTCTATTTGTACTCTTAACAGCCGGTTGTGTTACTACTTTATCCGTTGTTTGTTTAATCTTAGGAAGTATTTATTTTATTTACGACATGATGCTTTGCCTTAGATACATAAGTAATTCTTTGATTGCGTACCGGAATAGATTCACTCATTGCCTTCTTATCTGCAGTTTTAAACTTATGCTCTATATGCTTATGTTTAATAAATTTTGTAGCACGCTGCTTTGATTCTATAAACGTCTGCTTAGCAACTTCACTAACGTTATTTGTAGCTTGTACATTCGGATTTGTTTTAACAGACTGTTCTACCTTTTTATCTTCTTCCTTATTTCTTGTATGAATCGTTTGCTGCTTAATAAAATGATTCACATTTTCTTTAACATTCTTTGTCTTTATGGATAGTACTTTTTTGTTTTGTCTTTATACCTTTCATCTACATCAACTCCTTTAACATCTTTAATACTTGCTTACTTTAATTGTTCCAAAACTTAGTTGATGTATTCGAAAATATCTTGTTCTGAATTAGCTGATACCTCAACATTTTATACATAAACAAGACTCATTAAAATCTAATTTTTTAATGAGCCTTTTTGTATTTATTGGACAATTATTTTTTTATCTCCTGGTCTTGTAGTATTTAAATCATACAATAGTCCTCTTGGCATCTTATTTACAAAAAGGAACGATAGATCCACCATACTTAATCAATCCACATCCGGTAGGAGCATTTGTAATATAGCTCATCTGTTCTTCTGAAATATTCAATAATTTAGCTAAATCCTCTCTATCATTTGCCGATTGATTCAACATGACAATAAACTCAGAATTGGATAACATACTAATTCCTTGTTGAGACGATAATAGATACTTAACATTCTGAGTAATTCCTGTAGGATAAGCATCTCTTTTGCGGAATTGTCTCCAGGCAGAGGCAAAGAACGTAGCACTTTCTTCATTCTCAAAAATAACATGAATCTCATCAATGAAGATATGTGTACGTTTTCCTTTTCTCCAGTTTTCATTTACACGATTGATAATGGCATCTGTAATCACTAATAACCCTAATGTTTTTAATTGTTTTCCTAAATTAAATATATTAAACGATAAAATTCTAGACTTGATGTCTACATTCGTTTCATGAGCAAATATATTTAATGATCCATTTGTAAATAATTCTAGTTTAATAGCTAAAGATTTAGCCTCTGGTTCATTTTGCTCCAATAACTTTTTATAAAGATGTTTTAACGTTGGTACATAGCCATTGGTTTTTGCTTCCTGGTAAACTAGCGTTACACATCTATCGATAATAGATCTATCAATTGGTGTAATACCGCCATGATTAGCATCCAAATTTTCAAATACAGACATTAAAAATTGTGATTTATCGGCAATTGAGTTTCCACTATCACCATATCCCTCTACCATTTCCATCGCATTAATATAATCCGTACTATTTGTACCAATACGAATGATTTGACCACCCAAAGCATTGATTATGGAATCATATTCTCCTTCTGGATCTGCAATGATAATATCGTCATCTGTAGATAAGATTAAAAAATTCAATTTCTTCTTTTTGTTAAGAATGATTTTCCAGATCCTGGAATACCAAAAAAGAAAGAGTTTGGATTTTGAAGCAATGCCTTGTTACAAAGAATAGGATTGTTTGTAATCGCATTTTGGCCAAACCAAACCCCACCCTTTTGCATAATCTCATGCGCTCTAAAAGGAATAAACACAGCCGCACTTTCTGTTAATAAAGTACGCGTGATATTTAATTTGTTGACTCCTATTGGCAATACTGTTTGCAAACCATCTAGTTGTCTTTTTGGAAAAAATACAATGTTTCTAGTTCACAAACATATTTACGAGCTACAGCCTTCAATGTTTCTGTATCCTTATTTAATTCTTCAATAGAATCAGCTAAATGCACAACCGTAATGTTACAAAGCATCATTCTTTGATCTCGTACAATTAAATCATCCAGGAACTCCTTACACTCTTTGCGTTGCAATTCCATATCATATGGAATGATTGCTGAAAAGTTATTATTACGATTCTGCTTCATTTGCCAATCCGTAATATTCTTCTCAACGCCAAGGAATTTATTCTCCACTTCTCGGACTGCCTCATCTGTTGGCACTGTAATAATATCCATTGAATACATCAAGTTTTTTTATTTAAATCACATAACTCCGATACAAATTCATCTTTCAAAAAACCAGGATAATTATTTAAATAAAGAACACGACCATATTTACCGTCAAATTCAAAATACTTATTGTGGTATTTACACATTCTTGGCGTAATTAAATCTTTAAAAGAATGTCCTTTCCTAGCTAAATCGGATAGATCTAATTGGAATTCCTCCGTTTCACTTCGATAAAAATCATGTAATATCTTTAAACGTTCTTCTGCATCCAATTCAATACAAGAACTTCCAAGTCTAGAAAATAAAGTTGAAAATTCTGCAGTTATACGAGAAAAAGTAAATCTAGCTTCTTCTATGTTACTTTTAAAAACTGTAACTGTAATATATTTTTCCTGGATAATATCATCACCTTCAGCTAATTTGGACAATAACATATCGTTGTACTCAACTCTATACTTATCCAATCCATCTTCCTTCAAAGGAATTAAAATATCTTCTTTAAATTTTTTTATATCCACTTTTCGATTGTTAATGGTAATTTTCGTCATTACAGATGGATCAAAAAAGAATTTAGTAGATCACTATATGTTAGAAATAAATTATTTTTATCTTCTCCTGATGCAATCTTATAATTAATATCCAAAAACCTATAACTCTTTGTGTATCTGTTTCCAGAACGAAAATTACCATCCTCATAGTCTGAATCTACTGGGATGGTATCCTGTACTGTCCTAGGCACTCTTATTCTTTCTTTGTTCTGCTTTTTCAATCTTTCGTAACTTTTTATCATGTACAATTGACTCCTTTCTTGATTGTTTAATCATTGGCTCAAAAACCTCATCATACAAGTTAAATGGTTTATTGATTAAATCTCTAGACGATAATAACAACGAATTAAATTACCATCTTAACAATATCTTCTGTATACATACCCTGAAATCTTATAAATCCAAAAAGCAGTAAATGGCGCTGCTCCAAGCATACATAGCCAGCTAGTTATTTCAGTTCCTAGCTTGTTATTCAATAAAAAGAAAATACCACAAGCTATCCCACAAGCAATAATAGAGAATATGCTCTGTCGAAGGGATAAGCCAAAAAATATACTCTCAGTATAATCCCGTATTTCCTTATTAATCTTAATTTCAAAATTAGACTTCATCATCAAAATCCTCATGAATAATGTCCAAAGGGATAGATGATGAGAACATAATATTATCCATAGGAATTACCATCTTCCCATTTCCTCTAACAATTACAACTCGATCCTCTTCATGTTGTAACTTATACATAACCCTATCTTTCATAGGTAAAGTTGAAGGTTCAACTATTTCAATTGAATCTCCTGTTTTTAGTACAATTGTATTTAATATATATTCTTTTTCATGCAGGAACACGTCGCG
>VOFK01003482.1_pt1 | contig 40723 bp, 53 predicted proteins | sample 5384121 | NCBI WGS metagenome assembly VOFK01 (sample SAMN12384730, study PRJNA508395) | human gut metagenome | isolation source: healthy gut J | host: Homo sapiens | reverse complement strand
AGGCAGCTGCACATATACAGGAATGGGAAGAAGATCCGTTCTGGCAGGCAAGGCACAACCGAAAAATACGAGAAGATAAGTTGAATGAATTGATAACACAATAAAAAGAAGTAAGAATGAAATCATTTGGACAAAAAATCGTGGATGCTTCCACAGCCGGTACTGATTATCGGCACATACGACAAGAACGGCAAAGCCCAATGCAATGAACGCTGCTTGGGGCGGTCAATGGGACGCAAAGGAGATTATGATTGCCATGGGCGCACATGCCACTACGGAGAACCTGAACAACTGCCCTGACTTCACCGTGGCATTTGCTACAAAGCAGACCATGGTGGCAGCAGATTTCGTAGGCATCGTATCTGCCAAGAACGATGCGGATAAGATGGCGAAGACAGGTTGGAACGTCGAGAAGGCAGAGAATATCAACGCCCCGTCTTTACAGACTTCCCCATGACATTGGAATGTCGCATCAAAGAGAAAATCGATGAGTCACCAGAGGGTTATTATATCGTGGCAGAGATAGTAAACATTCTCGTAGATGAAAAGTATCTTGCCGAGAATGGCAAGCCAGATATGGAGAAGATGGAACTCATCGTGTTCGATCCCATACATCACGGCTACATTGAGCTTGGCAAGACAGTTGGTCACGCATTCTCAGACGGTAAGGCTTTGAAGGGATGATACTCAGATACATCTTCCATAGCGGCTTCTTGAAACGTCTCAATGCATCCTGGTATTTGACTACTGGATGGATCCTGCTGGTGTCATGAGTGTGTACATGAATACATGTAAACCTGTGTACGTGTTTTTCAAGTCACTTCCATGAAGACCACTTCACAAAAGAAATCTTCAAGTGGAAGAATCGCATTCCCAATGTCACATACATTCTGTCAAAGGACATACTCAAACGAAGAAGAGCTCAGAAAGAGGATGCAGATGTTTGGATGGTAAAAGGAACAGTCTGGGAAGATGAGTATCTGAAAGTGACAGCAACAGGCAGTAACGATAGCGGTGTAAGCTGGATAGTAGAAACTGAAGGAAAAACTATCTTTCACGCAGGAGACCTATGCAACTGGTACGCACGCTTCCTCGCCGACAACACACCTGAAGGAGAGGTCTTCAGCGAAGAGTTCGGTCAATATATCAATCCTGTGGCGGAGGAAAAGCGATTCCTTGGTGAACTTAAAGACATTCGAAAGATAACTGATTCCTTTGACCTCGTGATGTTTCCTGTGGACGGACGCATCGGTAACGGCTATACGCTGGGAGGAAGGCAGTTTATTGAACGTTTCAAGGTTGGAATGTTTGTCCCGATGCACTTTGTCATGAGTGGATTTGAGAGTGTATGGCGCATGGAACCTTTCTGCAAAGAGAAGGAAGTTCCCTTTGGCGTATCGAGCATGAAGGAGACAGCATAACAATTTCATAATCAAATCATCAAAACAATGGACGCAAAAAGAAAAAAAGTATTGGCAACAATGAAGGAGGCTGGTCAGCCTCTCAACGCAGGTAAAATCGCAGAACTCAGCGGTCTCGACCGCAAAGAGGTTGATTCTGCAATGAAACAGTTGAAAGCAGAGGGTGCAATCGTTCTCCTGTGCGTTGCAAATGGGCACCTGCAGAGTAAGGTTTATACTGCTGTCTTGAAATATAGGCAGCAGTATCTTTATTTTTATCAAAATGTTAAGGTGAGGAATCTGAATATCCTTGCCTACGGACACAATTATCCGCTGCATCTTTTTTTTTTTTAAGGTGCAGACGTATGGCTGTCAGCGTATCTTGGTTTAAAGACGCTTAGCGGTCACGGCGGAAGTCGTTTCGTCTCTCTCCGCCGAACAAAGCTCTGAGCACATTGCCCAAAGCTCCGAACACGAAGTAGCAAACGATGATTGCAACAATATCGTCCATAAGCATTTTCTGTTTTATGGGTTATACACTATTATGAAGATTCACTATGTCCAATCCCTGCCTCTTGGCTTCTCTGACGGTGTAGAACGTGCCGCCCTTGGGATTGCCATCGAAGTAGGCTATGAGACGTGAACTGCGGTTGACCATATAGTCGTTGCGCCTCAGAAGGCAGCCATTGTAGTATTGCTCGCTCAATACGACCACGTCATCCACGATGCGCAGGATGGCATCATGCCAGCTTGCTCTTCCCTTGCTCCACCGGTCAGACTGACCACGGAACGGCACAACGGCTATCACCTGCAAGTCCTTCAACTCGCATTGCAACGAAAGGGCGGCTTCTGCCGCCAACGGGTCAAATCCATTGCCATGCCACAATAGAAATACCGAGATATAATAGTATAAAAGTATTTACTAAAAAGGGATTATCGACTTTACGAATAGTAAAATGAGTACAATAGTATTTACTACGATTAGTTGAGTTCATAGAAAGAGAATAGCGGTATCATCGTCTGTTCGGCGATGATACCGCGCGGCACTCATGTGTCATGCCGCTTTAGGTATTCTGTCATTGCCTCATTGACAATATCACGCAAGGACATCCCTTTCTTGATGGCGAGGTACTTCATCCTCGTGTGGATGCTCTTGTTGATAAGGAAATTGCAATGCACCGGCACTTCGGTAGTCTCAGAAACAGACACAGGTGGTGCTGGTGTAGTTTCTGTGACTATCTGCTCCTTACTCGGCTTCTTTGTGGAAGAAAGGAGTCCGTTGAGACCGCCTTTCATTCCCTCTTTCAACATACTGCTCTTGCTCATGGCTATGCTATTTTAAGTTTAACACTTCTTTTGCCAAAGACATATAATCACTGGCACCATTGGATTTGGGATTATACTCAAAGAGAAGTCTTGCCGTTGATGGGTGCTTTCTGCCAAAGCCACATTATCACGGATGACGGTCTTGAAAACCTTCTCGTGAAAACTGTCATTGACGATTTCCCTCACGCTTCGGTTCAACGTCTTGCGGCGATCGAACTGGGTGATGACGATGCCGCCCACTTTAAGGTTGGAGTTGAGCCGCTCCTGAACGATGCGGATGATGTCCATCAACTTTGCCATACCTCTCATGGCAAGGTATTGCGCTTGAACAGGGATGATGATGTAGTCGGCTGCGGTGAGGGCATTCAAGGTCAGCAAGCCCAATGACGGTGGACAGTCGATGATGATGTAGTCGAAATGCTCTTTGGCGATGGCTTTGGTGATAAGTCCCTTCAAGATAAGCTCCCGTCCCGGCTCGCTGATAAGCTCTAACTCAGCCGCAGACAGGTCAAGGCATGAGGGTGAGACGGTGATGCCGTTGTGCAACTTGACCAACGGCAAGGTGTACTGTCCACACATTGCGCCATAGACTGTCTGTTCTTCCTCGATGGACAATCCCAAGGCTTCCGTGAGGTTGGCTTGTCCATCCATGTCAATAGCCAAGACGTTCTTCTTACTCAGTTGCAGAGCTGCCGCAAGGCTTACTGCGGTCGTACTTTTCCCTACACCACCCTTGTGATTTAATACTGCAATTATCTGTGTCATAACATGATACTACTATTAGTGAATACTACTTTACTATTCTACTACTGATAGTACATACTAACCATAGTAAAAGCGGATTTACTACGATTAGTACGTACTACTCTCAGTTGATACTACCCTCAGAAGGGAAGGTCTTCGCTCTTGTCCTGCGGTGCATCGGCTGGCGGTACGGGAGCCTCGCCCTCTGCCTTGGCTGCCTTGCGTGCCTTTGTTGCAGGTGTGTCGGTTGCATCCTTCTTCCCTGCATTGACAAAGGCGATGGAGTCAGCTATGATGCTATGCTGTATGTGGTTCTCTCCGTTGCGGTCTGTCCAAATGGAAGAAGTCAGTGTGCCTTCCACAAGCACCATACGACCCTTGGTGAGGTATTCAGCCAAACGGATATGGTTCTCCTTGCTGCTCTTCACCCTTACCCAAGTGGTGATTTGCTTGCCCTTACTGTAGTCGTCCACTGCGATGTCAACAGCCATGAATGTTCCGTGTGTACCTGTGATGACGCGGCAATCCTTTGCTCCGATGCGTCCGATAGTGTGAGTGTAAATCATAATGTGAAAATGTTATAGTGGCAAGTTGGTTAGACTTGCCGTTACCTTGTTATTTAAATGACTTTTCTTGTTGATTGAACATAAGCTATTGCTTCATTCATAATTTCTGCTCGTGACCTACTCTTGTTATCTTGCATCCACTCATCAATTTCAGATTTGAGGAACATGATACGTTTCCCCTTCTTATGGAATGGTATTTGTTTATTGCTTGTCCAACAATAGATTGTGTGTTCAACTGGATGGGTAGGGAGATACTCACTCAATTCGGAAACACTAAGCCATTCCAATCCCTTATCGGGCTGAATTTGAGTCATTAGTGTGGAAAACTTTTCTTCTAAAATCTCCAGCTTGTTTATTACTAATGACAATGCTGATGGCAAGTCATTAAAACTCAATATTTGCTTTTCCATATCAATATATGTGTGGCAAGTTGGTTAGGCTTGCCGTTACCTTGTTATTAATATCCTTTCTTCGTCTGCCTTGTATTGGCGACAAAAGACTTGTTGCTGCCTGTGAGACTGATAGAGCCGCAATTAACAAACTCTCCGTCGGAATAGACTCTGTACTTCTGTCCGCTTACCTCATGCTTCTGTTTGATGCGCTCTCGCATCCACTTCTTGGCTGCGGTCAATGAGCAAAAGGTCTCGCTCTCCTTGGTCGTCTCGTCATATACGATGCACTGGGTCATACATGCTCCTACTTCATCCATGCACCTATACTCGACGTGACATAGTCCAACTGACCGCCAAATATGTCGCTTGGCTCTATGTCGTATTGTCCATCCCTCACTTCCTTGTCCTCTCCAAGAAGCGACAAGTTTCCGTCGGCATCCAAACGTGCTGCGTCTATGACGATGTCACGAGGCTCGTCAAAGAGATAACCTGCCACGATGGGCTGCTCTCCCTCGAAATGCACCTCAAAGCCTCCGTCCACCTCCGTGCCGTACTTGCGAAGAGCCGCTTTCAGCTCGTCCTGCTCCCGGTGCTGCAATGCCTGGAGTTGTCCGTGGATAGTGAGGTCTTGCAGTTCTGCCTCTCGTTTGGTGTGGGTTGCCTCGCCGGTCTTGCAGTCGATGTCATACTTGTGGTAAACCACTGGGATATGGTCTGCCGATGTGACAAGCCATGTGATGTTGTTCACTGAGAAGCCCTGTCTGGTGAGGAACTCCTCGATGTCTGAGCCGAGAAGGTGGTCGGCTACGTCAAGATACTCGATGCGTGCGTCAGCATCATGCAGGATGATAATCTTCATTGCCTTTCAATTTTTTAGTGATACAAATAAGTTTGTCGCCCATGTCGCTGGACTTGTTTAACTACGTTGAAGAAACTTACGCTCAGCATAGTGAATAAATTCCCTCTGCGTTCGCTTAACCGTTTCTTTCTCTTCCCTCCTTTCGAGACCTTTCAGCCTGTGGAGGGATATTTTCTGCTCCCACAAGCCGCAAGAAAAGACATAAAGACAAATTATGTGTGAAGAATACTCTTTTCCGAGGAAAAGGAAGATTGTTCACAGTCACAAGACCTCAAGCAGAATTTGACGATTGTCTCAGACGCGGCTAACTTTGCAGGAAATATGCCTACCACTGCGCTGATTGGAAGAAGATTATTGATATTGGCTGCAAGAGGAATGATGTGTTATATATAAAGAGGTAAGAAGAAAGATTGAAACAGTAAGGGTGGGCAGTGAAGTGTTTGCAGGTCTGCTGTACCGACATAAAGCGAGTGTGTTGGCTGACCGGGATGCAAGTCATCAAAGCTTCAGCCTTGATAGCTTGTAGCACGGACAGACAATTCTCTCGCGTCGGTACTTCGGCATACTGTCAGCTTTGGCTAATAGCAACGTGTTGCCATCAGCCAAGGATGTCTGTATGACGACAGACCATGTAACGCTTCGCTAAGGCGTGGGGCAAAGCAGTATAATTTAGAAGTAGATAGTAACGTATATCAGGCAAGAAGAGACAGTTGCGCAACGGACAAATCGGGCACTCCTGTCAGCATGACAAATGTGCCTTGTCCTTGCCGCAGGACACTGAGGCAGATTGGACGTAGCAGACATGTCTGCCACATTCAATATGCCTGAGTGGACAAGAACTGCCTCTTGTATAGCAGAAGAGAAATTGTAAAACAGTTGATTAGTGGTAAAGGTGGTATGGGTGGGCAGAATGGCATTACACGGACATTGCCGAAGCCCGATAATGGGACAGCCAGACAGCAATAAAGGCAGTTATCAGAAGTGTCAGTTTCTGATAGTGACATTGTTGGCTGCCTGTCACATGGGATTCGTGCGGTGTCCGTACAGTAATGCCGTTCTGAAGGTGTGGGGCGAAGCGATACAACGCACTTGGACGAAACCACCGCTTATAACAGAAAATATTTTGCAGTCAAAGAGAAGAAGAATAGTAAAGCAGGCGTGGGTGGGTAGTGAAGCTGGCGCCAGATTGACGGTCTGAACATCAAGGCGAGTGGATAGCCAGTAAAGGACACAATTATCAGAAGCCTCGGCTTCGGCATCTTGTGGCATAGATGGCAGTCCTCTCGCGTTCAGACCTTGGCATACTGTCTTTCTTGGCTAATAGCGACTTTGTCGCCATCAGCCGGGAATATCTGTATGCCAACCATCTTGGTGACGTTTCGCAAATGGTGAGGGACGAAGTGGTTAGAATAAAGGAAGACGGCGTTGCCGTTATGGTTAATAAATGCACATGGTTGTTATTAGAGAAGATTATCACACGCTATAACAGCAGATTGATGTCCCTGAGCAAAAACAAAAGCGACCCGAAGGTCGCCTTGTTATGGAGAGGAAAGGCTATTTCTTGCCTTTCTTGGTTGCTGGCTTGGCCGGCTCTTCCGCAGGAGTCTCCTCCTTGTCGGGACACTCGTAGAACTTGGTTGCAACCATGATGATTCTGGAGTGCTTCACGCCATCCTTGTCTGTCCACTCCTCTGGCTTGAAGAAACCCTCGACGGTGAGCAACGTGCCCTTGGTGAGCTTGTCGAATGATTCGGTGTGCTCGTTCTTGCGCCATGCCTCCATATTCATGAAAGCCGATACGCGGTTGGTTTCCTCGCCGTTCTTCTCCTGACGGCCTACTGCCAATGAGAAGCGTGCTACGCTGGCGTTTGCGAACTGACGGATTTCTGCATCCTTACCTACGAAACCTGAAACTGTGAAGTTGTTCTCGATCTTTTTCATTTTGAATTGAATTTAAAAGTGAAACTTAATTTTTACATGCATTCAAAAGCAGGGATGTGGCACCATGTGGGAAGCACCATGAAAATCGTTCGCAATACTCTTTTTGTCGTTGGCGGTAAGGGAGAAAAAAGGAAGATTACGCACTATTTTTATTGGTCACAGCGATAGCGGCCACACAAGAAGGAGGAAGTCCTTCGCAGCATCACGCTACCTTTGCATGGTAAAAATAAGTGGCTTTCAAATAGCTCAATTCAGAAAAAGACGGGGCCAAACAATGGAACAAAGGTTGTAAGCAAGGAGGCAATCCGTATGCAACAGACAGGGGGGGCACTGCTATGGCTGTATGCCTGGAGAAACGAAGCGGGAAATCCGACCTTACAGCTGTATCATCAGAAGAGTGAGGAGCATGAACACTGATGCACGATGAACGACAAGCCTAAGGGTCAGCTTAGCAATAGAGGCATCAAGCCAAAAGAGGACAGACATCAGAGGATTGGCGATAGCACTGTCATCATGCTAAGACCAAGTTCTGTGTCCGACAAGGAAGAGTCGCAAAAGACAGACGAGTAAAACCAAAAGGCGAAATGACCATTCCTATAACAAGGTACAGAGACGCTTAAAACGGCGAAGGGACTTTGGCGACGTATCGCTATACAGGTGTCGAAGCATCGCTTCTATAACAGGACTGGAGCAAGTGAGCAAACCGCACAACTTGCTCCCAAGGTATTTCAGTTACAACAGCCATAACCTCATTGGAGGATTGTCCTAAAAGAGTTTTTGCAGTCAAAGGAAGAAAGAGTCTGCAAGCCACATAGCCAACAGACTCTCTCCTGATTATTCACAGATGACAACATCATCCTTGTACTCCGTCACTTCCTTGCCGTTGATGAGCTGGACAATGACCTCACAACCCAAGTCCTCGACAATCGTTCCCTCTGTCTGACCTCTTCGGGGATAAAGCAAGGTGCAGAAACACCCTACAACGCCGTCCAACTGCTCCATGTCTATCGTTGCCATATCCGTTCCTCCTTGTTAGCCGAATGTGATTGGATTGATGCAGAAATTCGTGTCCTCTGCCTCATACTCGTATTCATTGCTGAAGTCAATCATCTACTGCTCGCTTCTTCAGTCCTGTGAGCCTCCAGTCTTCTCACACTACAACTTGAAAGCATCACCAAAGGTGGAGTAAGCACCCTCACAATCCTCAAAGAGTTCTCCGTATGCAGTGACGTAGCACTCTTCGGGGAAGAAGTCGTTCTCATCGTGCGTATAGAAGATGTCGCAACCTGGCTCAACCTCTCGCCAACTGATTGAAAGTTCATCGCCAAGTGCCTTGTTCACCTCCTCAAAGAACAAGTCGCATGAAGACCAAGCACTTTCGGTGTCAAAGGACAAGAGGGCATAATCGTCTTCCACGTTCTCCTCATACTCTGCCCAATAGATGTGTCCTCTCACCGAGATGCCTTTCTTCTCGTAGTCAATGCCATAGTGTTCTGCCAAGAGATACAGATACACATTATTACTGTTCACCTCCAACTCTTGGAGTGTGTTCCAAAGGTTTCTGCCACGGCTTTGCGTGAGCCTGTCACCTTGTACTGAGTGTCGCAAATGTTAGCCATAAGATAAAATTTTTATTTTCTTCCCTTATGTAGAACCAACTACCATCGGGATTGATTAAAGAATTATGTTGCCCCAAAAGGTGTTATGGCTCATCAATGCAAGGTTTTGCCGTCAAATACTACCTCTGCCACAATCAGAGCGTGGAGATTTCACGGACAAACCACAGGCACCGACCTTGCAGGATGAACGCCATGACAGGTACCTTTGCAACACAATTCTTATCAAAGCCCGATGGGGTGGTACATGGCAGACTGCATGGTACAGCAGTGTGAAGTGACGTTATAGGTGGAGATAAGGCTATAAGAGGTTTTTGCAGTCAAAGGAGAAAAGAGTCCACAAAGTGCAGTATCTACAGGACAAAAACACTTTAGTTTACCTTGGTTAGCTCTTATATATATGCTAACCTAAAGTAAACTGTATATATGTCCGTCTAAAACCCGAAAACCGTACGGGTCAGCTTACGTCAGAAACAGAAGTATAGAACCATAGAAGTGGTTCAAGAAGTCTTTCTTCCTTTGACTGCAAAATATTATCTTTGCACGAATCATAATTGCCCTGTAGGATTTAATATAATTTAACACTCTTTGTTGAATGCAAGGAAGAACAGCTTCAATATGCTGAATATCAGTAGTATAACATTGTGTTAACCCTTAATCTGTAGAAAAGGATGTTATCATACAAAGTAATGTCCATTTGTACTTTTTCTATATGGTTTTATACTTACATTTGCATATCATTTGTATCTTGATAACAGTAACTAACTGATTATCAATATACTTTATATTTGAGGAAGTCAAATGATTCCGATAAGGAAACAGATAACAAACAATAAGCAAAAGCGTGCAGCTCAATGAGTTGCACGCTTTTTACGTTTAGGAGTCGGTGAGATTGAGATAATGTTTTTGGCATCCTTCCCAACAGCTATTTGGAATCAATGATCTAGTGAAGTGGGAAATACACTTATTGTGTTAAAAAAGGCGGCAAAATTTATGGTTCAACCGAGTAACTTCATTACATTTGCGTTATGTATGCAATTATGGCAGATTTGAATCGCATTAAAGTAGTTTTGGAGATTGATGTGCGAGAACTGATAAATAAATCGAAAGAATAAAAAGAACAATATGGCAATGAAGATAAATAGCCCTTATACGGCTGCAATTACGGGTGGAGGTTTTTTACTTAATGAGACGCTTGCTCTGCTTCCTCTCTTGCAAAGTGAAGATCGAGAAGAACTTCTCAAAGATGAACGATTGAACAACCGTGTACTGATGATTAATGCTGAAACATCAAGAAAGAAGGCAATCCTAGAGATTAGTCGTCGTTATGATACGATGTCACCTGCTTTCTGGCAGGACTTTTTAGTGATGACTGCCGCAGAGCAGCCTATTGCTCTCTTTTTTGTGATGTTGAAGACGTACAAAAATACTTTTTGATTTTCATGTAAACGTGACGATACGTCGTTGGAACAGCGTTGCTAAGTCTGTGAAGAGAGAAGATATCCTCATGGAATTTAATGAAATATCTGCTCGTGATGCATTTGTTGACTCGTGGAGTGAAGCTACGAAGGACAAAGTGATTAGTGCCTATTTATCTATTTTGCGAAAGATAGAATTCTCGATAGAACTAACCAATTGCAAGTGCTTGATTGTACCAACTATCCATACTATTTGCAAATTGGCGAATCTTGGTTTTTGGAGGCTTGTTTGTTACAGCCTTATCAAATAGAAAAGATTAAAAACAGTTTGGCATGACGATAAAAGAACTGGATGATAAACTTAATAGTCCCGGATTTCAGGATACTGAGAACGGCGACTTATTCTATAATTTCTTCATCTACCAATATCCGGCAGAGAAGGAATATGATATCCGTAAGCAGATACAGGAGTTCAAACAAAACCTTATCCGTCCTACGAATTATGTGGATGTGCTCACGCTCGACTTGTTTGAAGAGTTCTGTAACTACCTCAATGGACAAAAAGTTTCTCAAGTTCGACTCCATGCTGCAATATTTGCTCGAGAAAGAACAGGAGCAGCCCGATACGAGCGATAAGATATTCAGCACATTGGAGCGTCATGCCCATAGTGAGAAGTTCGTGAAATATCTGCATGAGCGGATCGTGGCGCATATCACGATTGATGATGAATATCGGCGTCCATACGTGTTTATGTATGGCATCGGCACCATGTATCCTTATCTTCGTGCCAATGAACTTTTGGCAAAAGTACGAGGATTACAATGAGACCGGACGCTATAAAATGATTCTCTTTTTATCCCGGACATCGGGAACAAAGTTCATTCAAACTCTTTGATACCTTAAATGACCATCATACTTATCGTGCAACCTTTTTAATAAACGAATAAACGATGCAACTACAAGATCTGTATATCAAATCCATTAATCGTCCGGTCAATCCGGCAGTTTCTGCTACCAAGTTCGATAAAGAGACCATTGATATTGAAATCAAGGAATACGTTTTTACCGATGAAATCCTCAATGGACTTTATCGCATTCTGAATGCTATCAAGAACAATAAACCTTACGACCATGTTGGTATTTGGATTGATGGCTACTACGGTTCGGGTAAATCTCACTTCTTAAAGTACCTCGACTACTGCATTACTCCCGAAACTCGCGATGTAGCTTTAAAACGTTTACTTGATGCTGTGAAAGAAATCGATCCTTTCGATGGTAAGCACAACCTTCAGTTTGAGTTTTCACAGGTTCAAGATATTGCTTCGTGGCTCAAGACTGCCACCATCGATACCTGTATCTTCAACCTCGAAACCTCCTACAATGCGGCTACCGACAAAAAGAAGGCTTTTTTGCAGGTGTTTTGGGATGAGTTTAACGGCAAACGTGGACTGAACAAGTTTAACCTCACCTTAGCACAGCTTTTGGAAAAACCGCTGATGGAGCGTGGGCTGTTGGAACAATTTAAGGAGGTGATTGCCGAGATGGGTGGCGATTGGAACAATCCCAGCGAGGCTGCCGATTTGGTGGATCAAGCCTTGGAGATGGTTGTAGATGCCGCTTGTGAACTCAATCCGCAGTTTGACCGCAACTCCCTTTACAACCATATCGACAAGCGCGACTATGCCATCAGTATCGACCGCTTCGGTATGGAACTGGCAGACTATATCAAAGACAAAGGCGAAGATTATCGCTTGATATTGCTTGCCGATGAGGTGAGCCAGTTTATCAATAAGGAACGCGACCGTTACTTGAATCTGCAAGAGATTATCACTAAACTTTCTGAAGCTTGCAACAATCAGGTGTGGGTGGCTTGTACAGCTCAGCAGGATCTCAGCGAGATTATGGATGACTGTAATATTGGTGAAGAAAAGGACAAGGAAGGAAAGATTAAAGGTCGTTTTGAAGTGAAAGTATCACTCAAAGGCACGCAGCCCGAAGTGATTACACAGAAGCGTATCTTGGAAAAGAAGCCGGAGGTGAAAACCGACTTAGCTGCCATGTACGAGCAGCAGCAAGGAGCCTTCAGTCTCCAGTTTAAGTTACCAAATGCGTATAAGAGCTACGATACGGAGACTGACTTTATCGACTTCTACCCCTTTGTTCCTTATCAGTTTAAGCTCATCATGCAGGTGTTCGACTCTTTCCCTTGCTTTGGGGTATGTGGCTAAGGAGGTGAAAGGTAACGAACGAAGCATCATCAAGGTGATTCACGCTACGGCTAAGGCTCCCAACAATGCTCAGGCCGAAGTAGGTAAGTTCGTTTCGTTTGATGAACTTTACAACAATATGTTCGAGGAGGGTTTGCAGGCCCGTGGACAGAAGGCTGTGGATAATGCTATCCGCATTGCCCGTACCTCATGCTGACCCGAAACTGGCGGTACGTGTAGCCAATGTCCTCTTTATGGTTTGCAATATTTCGCAAACTGATCAACTGGTTTTCCGGCAACGCTCGACAATATCACCACGTTGCTGATTAACGATATGACCACGCCTCGCCTCAATCTGAAGAATGAGGTAGAAAAGGTGGTAGATTTCCTTTGCGACAACAACATCATCCGTCGTGAACAAGGCCGTCAGGGTGCGCCCGACTTCTTCTCGTTCTATAGCGAAGAGGAAATGAAGGTAGCCGAGCTGATTAAAAAGTCAGACTGCTGATAACAACCTACAAGCCGGTGAGCTGAAAGAAATTTTCAACCGTTACTTGAAAGGATTGAAGAACAAGGAGCAATACAAAACTCGTTCGTTTGCCGTGGGAATGACCATCAATCAGCGTAACTACCTCAGTAATAACCCCTGATGTGGTTGTGGAGTTTATGATGGATGACGACTATGATACACCCGAACAACTTGCTCTACAAAACCAGACCAATCGGTTGGTGTACTATGTGGGGCCACAGTTTCGTGCCAATGCTCGTTTGCGCAACAACTTCTATTGGTATTGCAAAGGTGCAGAGCTATATGACCGCCAATCCTGCTACCAGCGACGAGAATGCTGCCGTGCGCGAAGAATTTAAAAAGCGTGCCAGTGAAGTGATGAGTGGCATTATTGAGAAAGAGTTCCAAAAGATTCTCGACACCTGTCCTCTAGTAAGTGGACTTTCTGTAATTGATGATGTAGAGTTGGGTAATAAAAAAGGGAATGACCGCTACTTGGCTGCTATAGAGAAACACCTTTCCGGCATCTATACCAAAGCTGGGTTGGTAGATTTACCGCAAATTCCCCGAAACAGTGATAGACTCAAGACGGCTATCCTTCGTCCCGTGAATCCGAGTGATTACGAGGGATTAAATGACTCGCTTACCGAAGCGGAACATGAGGTGGAAATTTACCTCAACAAGCAATACGAGGAGTTGAATGTGGGTGATGTGGTAGCCAAGTTCTCTAAAGCACCGTTCGGTTGGGATGGCATCTGTACCCTATATGTGGTGAACGAACTTGTGCGTCGGCATAAGCGTGACTATAGTTATAGCAACAATCCCAATGTGGAGGTGAATATTGTAGCAAAACCGTTTGCTGAGCGAAACCAACAAGTTTACTATTCGTCCGGCTGTAACCATTTCGCCCGAGGTGATTAATGGTTTCATTGCCGCTTGGAAGAACATCTTTGGTGTGAGCGAATCTTTCTCCACTACCGATAGTACCCAGCTATTCCGTCTCAGTCGAGAGAAAGAGAATGTGCGAAGTGTGGAGAATGTAGTAGCACGCTACAAGCAGCACTACAAGGATAATGCCGCATACTCTTTCAGTGCGCCGCTCGACGAGATGGTGACCTTGCACGAAGGTTGGCTTGCCGAGCGCGATCCGTTGAAGTATTTCCGTCGTGTGATTGACGAACAGCAGCAGGCGCGCACCCTCTTCGATACTTGTAAAGAAGTCGTGCAGTTTGTCCAAGACCAAATGGGTAATTATAAGGATGTGCTCCGCTTTGTACGCGATAATCGGGATAATTTTAGCTTCGTACCTATTGAGCTTCACGAGGCAGTTACGCAGTTGATAGGAATAGAGAATGCAGCATGGCCCATCGGCATACGTACTTATATGAAGCTTCGCAACACTCTTGCCGGGGCTATCGATGTTAAACGAACAGAACTTCGCAAACAAATTGCTGAAGAATATGCCAAAACGTATGCTCAGTTGGAGCAAGGCTGTAAGGAAAACGAGGTATCGACTTCTGTTCTCTCAGATCAAGAGGTCATAGTAAAACTCAAAACACAACCGGATAGCATTCCTGTGTTGCAGACCAACCTCGATACCAATGCATTCTTTGCAGAGCAAACAGCGAAGATATTGGCTGCAAAACCGAAGCCTAAACCTACGGTTGGTGATGACAAAAAACAAGAAGGAAGAAATTCCTGCTAAGAAGTATCCTACACAGGTAGCTTTGAGTACTCGTACCACTTTACCTATTGGCTCAGAGGCTGATGTGGATAAGTATTTGGCACAACTCAAGAAGCAGCTAATGGCACATATTGACAAAGGCGAGACGGTAATGATTATCAAATAATGAAATGAAGGAATAAGATAGATGGATACTAATAGATTAAAGAAATTTGCTATTGAAGCACGCAATATACTAAAGGCGGGTATTGCCGCCAAACTCACCAGCTTGGGCTTTGACAGCAAGGGTGGAGTGGCTGAGAATTTACGCCCGCAACTCTTGCAGGGCGGTACGCTTTGGAACGGACGGACTCTCTCCGAAGGATTTTATCACCAATGGATGCGGCTCTATGAGGAGGTGCAGGCTAAGGGTGTGAACGAAGTATATGAGCAAGCAGCTTACACATGGTTTAATCGTCTGGTAGCCATTCGTATCTTACAAAAGAACGGACTTTGCGAACCGGTAAGTACATACGCCGACTCTGCACATACCCCGCAGATTGTAAACCAAGCCCGGCAAGGGCTTTTCCCTCCAATGGAGGAGGCGAGCAAGCGTCACCTTTTGGAACTCCTTGATGACGATACGAAAGTTACTGAACAGTTTGCTGTGCTTTTGGTGGCATGGTGCCATGCCAACCCTATCCTGCAACGTTGCTTTGGCACTATGGAGGACTATACTGAACTGTTGCTTCCCGCCAATATTTTGGTGGAGAATGGTTTTATCGACCTCTTGAACCACACTGAGTTTATCACCGACGAAGAGTTTCGCTCGCCCGAACTGATTGGTTGGCTTTATCAGTTCTACATCAGTGAACGTAAGGATGAGGTGTTTGCCAAGAAAGGTAAGTTTGAGGCTGATGAGATTCCTGCCGCCACGCAGATTTTTACGCCTAACTGGATTGTGAAGTACATGGTGCAGAATACGGTGGGACGTATCTATCTCGATAACAATCCCTATACCACTTTGGCTTATAAGGAGAAATGGCAATACCTCGTGGAGCCTGCAGAACCGACTCCTGCTAAAGCTATTCTTCATTACAATGAACTGACCGATTTGAAAGTAGCTGATCTTGCTTGTGGTTCGGGGCATATCCTTAACGAGTGCTTCGATTTACTCTACGATCTTTATATCACTGAGGGTTATACTCGTGTCGAAGCCATAACACATATTTTCCAAGATAACCTCACGGGCATCGATCTCGATCCTCGTGCACAGCAACTTTCGCTCTTTGCATTGACGCTGAAGGCTTGCCAACGTGAGCATAGCTTTGCAGATGCACATTGTTTGCCACGGGTGCTGACGATGCCGAAGGTGCCATTGCCATTGCCTACTGATACTCGATTAGCGGTAGAAATTGATGCGGCCAATATTTTGTTGAAGGATGCTGATTCTTTAGGTAGCATCATGAAGTTTAACCTTACACCTGCTGCTCGTGAATGGGTGGCTTCGCTGGTTGCTGAGAATGAGGCGGCAGCGTTGGTGGTAGCGTTGACAGAGCAGTATGATGCGCTAGTGATGAATCCGCCATATATGGGCGGAGGTAATATGAATGAGGTGTTGAGTAAATATGTGAAGAAGAATTATGAGGATGGAAAGGGAGACCTTGCAACCGTTTTTGTAGAGATGATGGCACAACGTACATCAACTCATGGTCGTTATGCCTTTATAATACCTCCTTCATGGATGTTCTTAAGTACTTTCGAAGGCTTGCGAAAGAGCATTATCAACAATCGAACTATTGATTCATTGCTTCATTTGAGTCGTGGTGTGTTTGGTGCTGACTTCGGTGCGTCTTCGGTTGTTATTTCCAATACAAAAAGTTCCGATGCGTGTGGCATTTACTTTCGTCTCATCGAACGTACCTTCCAAGAGTTCGATCAAAAGCATTTGCAATTACTCTTTGAAAAGACATTGTTAAACCATGACTTCCGTTATCTCTTTGCTGATTACAGCAAGGATGTGGAGGATGTTGTCTATTCCGAACAAGGTGCAAAGATATACTACCCCAATGTGCCGCAGGCTAACTTTGAGAAGATTCCCGAATGCCCGATTGGGTATTGGGCTACACGAAATCTAGTTCTTACATTCAAAAATAAACTTATAAAAGATGTTGATGATCCCAAAGCTGGATTAGCAACAGGTGATAATAATACTTTTTATGCGTTTGTGGTCAGAAGTAGACTATCATAACATAGGTAAAGGATGCAAGACAACAGAAGATACTAAAAATTGTAGCGTAAAATGGTTTCCTTGTTTAAGTGGAGGCCATGCGAGAAAATGGTCTGATTATATTGAATATGTGGTTGATTGGGAAAATGATGGGTATAATTTAAAGCGCTTTATAGGTAAAAATGGGAAACTTGCATCAAGGCCTCAAAATACGCGCTACTATTTTAAAAAAGGACTAACTTGGAATAAGATTAGCTCCAATACTTTTTCTGTAAGATATAAACGTACCGGAAGCATCTTTGATGATACTAGTAGATGTGCTTTTTATTGAAGAAGATGATAAATTTATATTTTATCTGGTTGGATTGCTTTTGTTCAAATGTTAGTTTCGGTTATCTAAAGCTGTTTAATCCTACTATGAGCTTTACTAATGGTGATATTCAAAGAATTCCAATTATAGATAAATGTTCAGACATTATAGATGATTTGGTTAAGCAGAATATCGCAATAAGTAAACTCGATTGGGACTCCCACGAAACTTCCTGGGACTTTCAGCAAAATGAGCTTATCTCTTTATAAATTTCACAGAACAAGACCTTACTCCTGAATCACTTATTGCTTTATGTAGTACTACTGCACAAAGTGACGCAGTAAGACAACAAGCTGATGAAAGTCCTCGTGCGATTCGTATGAAGGACTTGATAGAACGTTATCACAAAAAGTGGTACACTCTATTTATGCAGCTTCACGCCAATGAAGAAGAACTCAACCGCCAGTTTATCGCTATCTACGGCCTGCAAGACGAACTTACCCCCCGATGTTTCTTTGAATGAAATCACCATCTTGCAACAAGGCGAAGTAAACACTGAGGGCAATTCCGTCCGTGAAGTGGCACGATGAAGTAATATTGAAGCAACTCCTCAGTTACGCCGCCGGTGTATGGATGGGCCGCTACCGTCTTGGCAAGCCGGGGCTGCATATCGCTCACCCCAACCCCACAGCTGAGGAATTAGCTCCTTATACCTATAACGGTCACACCATCGAGATAGATGATGATGGCATTTTTCCCCTTGATGGCTGCCGATAGTGGCTTCACAGATAATGCCTGCCACGTACTGCTCACCTGTGAGCGATGTGTTTGGTGCGGAGTATCAGGTGGAGAACCTTAACTACATTGAGCATACCCTCGGCAAGACCATAGAGCAGTATTGGCAAAAGGATTTTTGGAAAGACCATAAGAAGATGTATCAGAATCGTCCCATCTATTGGCTGTTTGCGAGCAAAAAAGGCAGCTTCCAGTGTATTGCCTACCTGCATCGCATGACACCTTATACCCCCGAACGCATCCGCAGTAAATATCTTCTGCCCTTCATTGAAACATTAGGTCGCAAGATTGCCGATCTCACAACCTCGTGCTGCCGACCTCAGCACCGCCGAACGTAAGAAGCTTGACACATTGAACAAGCAGCTCGAGGAGTGCCGTGAATATCATGACCGTCTTGCTGTAGTAGCTGAACAAGCTATCCCGCTTGATCTTGACGATGGCGTGGTGGTGAACTATGCTAAATTGGGTGATGTAGTTAGTAAACTAAAATAGAGTAGTACAATGGATAAACAGCAACTTTCTAATTTGTTACATATACAAAAACGCAAGCCGTGAAAATCGTTTGGTCGTATTTGTTGGTGCTGGGGTTTCAAGAAACTCTGGTATTCCGACATGGAACGACCTTATTAAAAACGATGAAGTCAGAGTTACCTGATAAACTTGCTAATGATATGGATGCACTGAAGGTAGCTCAACTGTATAAAAGATGCAAGAGGTCACAAAGAGTATATGGATAAAGTAAAAGAAGTTTTACTTTATAATAAGGCTGTTCCCAATCCATTGCATAAAAAGAATTCTAGCACTTAAAACCATGTCATATGGTAACTACTAATTATGATGACCTAATCGAACAAGAACTTATTAATGAATTCATACAATATGCTGTAGTAAGAGAAGATAAAAGATATACCGCAAATGGTACATCCTAATGCTCTTGTGAAGATGCATGGTGATTATGCAACAGATAATATTGTTCTTACAGAAACGGATTATTATAATTATTCAAATAATTTTCCTCTTTATTCGTGCCTTTGTGCTTTCACTATTTGCTAGTAAACTTGTATTGTTTGTAGGTTTCTCTTTTGCGGATTTAAATCTCAAAATGATTTTAAACGAGTTAAAAGGCATTTTATCCGAGAATATACAAAGAGCATATTTATTATCATGTGAAGAACCTGATTCTATAACAAAGCAGTACTTTGAAAAAGAAAGGTATTAATGTATTATATTTCAGCGAGAAGGATATAGATTCAATCAATGGTTCTGATTATCCAGAAAATTCTTTAAGTGGAATTGACTTTTACAGATAAAAATATTATTTTTGCAATAAAAAATTATAGCCCAATATCTAAAAAAAATGATCTTGTTAGCTACATATATGACCGTATTATATCATATAATAAGGAACTTCTTTCTTTTGGTGATGGACTTAGATATTTTTTCCCAAATAACAAAAGTATGTTGTGGAATACGCATTCAAGCGGGATTGCAAACCCACTTGCCTTATTTTGAGGATATAGCAAAACAGCTACAGTCCAATCAACAAAAAAGGAAATTTTAATCACTCATCCCAATATTGATTTAAGGTCATTGCTAAAAATAGCATGCTATAACTATTTATATGAAATAGACGGAATTAAGATACTAGATGATAAATTATGTAAAAATGTAGACAATTATGTTTTACCAACTACAATGTGTTTCTTGCATAAGTTTGACCAAAGGTCAAAACGTGTGAGCGATTAAAGGTTTTGCGTGCACAATCCATTCAATATACTATTGAAGACTTAGAATACCCATTTACCTTATATCTGTTAGGGAGGGGGAATTATTGGGAGGCTTATAAACAGTACGTAAAGTTAATACCTTTTATATTGGAATCGTCAGAAGTATATTTTTGTATTTCATTTGTAGATATAACATATGGTCTATACGATATGGCGTTGAATATCAGCAGATGCAAGATGGTAGTTTCAATTCAGATAAAGAGCTTCAATTAGCTTATGCTTTTGAATTAGAAGATATTTTGAATAAAGCTTCCAATAGATTTAGAGATTAAGAAGATGTTTCAAGACTTAATATCATATAGGTTTGTTGGAAGTCACGTAGTGGAAACTTATAAACTTAAAGAAAAAATTTTTCAGCAAAGAAAGTCTGCTGAGAAAGGAGGTTGCTCCATTAATAGTAACATCCTCGTTCTAATGGCGCTCTATCAACGCGAAAGTATATTCTCTTGGGCTAATTATATAATATGTGATAATAACGAACATTTTAAATCAGTTTGCAATAATACGGCATTGGGTATATTGAATAGTTTTTTGCTACGCCAACTAGCAAAATGTTTGGTGGGGAAATTGTGTTCAACAAAAATTGAATCGCTTGATTCATTTATGCTTGAAATGCTGATATTTGATGTTGAACATGAACAATTGATATCAATTTTTTAAAAGGATACGACATAATGAATTTGGTATTTGATACTTCTGGCGTTGAATACATAAATTTATGCCTTAATGGTTTAGGTATCGATTGTCAGTATTTGTATAAATCTGATCTGTTTTTTTATAATCCCTTATGTAATCTTTTTCTTCATTATCTCTAAATCACATATTAATGAAGTGGATACAGAGGCATTGTATAAAAGCATTATTGAAATATTGGAGATTTGAATTGCAAATAGGTAATGAAACCATTAATAATCTTATACGACAATACTCACCATCTAGTGATTTTGCAGATAAACTAATAAGCCAAATGCTTTATAATTCTCATAATACAGAAATATTACAGAGAAAGCATTCGACAATTGGCTACTATATTAAAGAAAAATAAATTAGTATTTAGCGATATTCGCATGGATACTCTTAAGCAGAATCATGAAGATAAAGTTTTGATATTACTATATCCTATTTGTTCGGAGTCATTAAAAGACACAATATTGGATTATTGTTTGGAAAATATTGAAGATTTCTGGTATTATATCTACTTTGTGTTTCATAATGCTATTCAAATTCCTACAATCAGCAGATTTAAAGAACTATTTGAGAAAGATAAAAAATAGTATTAATGAAAACTATTGTTATATTCTTGCTAAGATAAGGAAGGCTTCTATATTTGCAAAATCTTCACGGAATAATAGACGAATTTGCTATTTCAAATGATTGTATGCAATTCTTTCTTTTCTCCAGATGAATATATGTCACCTGAAAAGGTTGAGGTTGATTGGATTTTTGAAATTTAACCAAGAAAAGAGAGAACGATTCTTTAAAAAAACGAAGTATATAGGAATAAACTCAAGGAATATATAACAGGTAATTGGTTGAGTGATAGTAATCGACAGTATCTCATCAGCCTTCTATAATTTTATTGTAACAATGACCACAGAAGATATACAGAAACTCAGAGACCTCGGCGAAGTGAGCAAGGTACAGTTCAAAGAACGTATCTTGGATAAATATGATATAGGCTGCGAGCTGGTTGCCATGAGTAATGCTCGCGGAGGTCAACTTGTCATTGGCGTCAACGACAAGACAGGAGCTTTTAATCCGTTGTCGTATGCCGAAGTGCAGGAAACCACCAATCTACTGAGCAATATGGCTTCGGAGAATGTGGTGCCCAATATCCTACTTGAGATAGATACGGTCAGCGTTGAAGGCGGCAGTGTAGTGATAGCTACTATTAAGGAAGGAATTAACAAGCCCTACCATGATAATAAAGGTATCGTGTGGATGAAAAATGGAGCGGATAAGCGTAAGGTTTTCGATAATGCGGAGTTGGCGGAGATGATGACCGAGTGCGGTAGTTTTACTCCCGATGAAGCCGCCGTTAGAGATGCCACGTTGGATGATTTGGATGAAGTCACTATCAAGCAGTTCCTGCAAAACCGTTTTGCTATGGTATTGGAGAAAAAAGAAGAATGATTGGCGATGTTTTGCAGGAAGCGTCACTTGATGAGATAGCCAATGCGATTGCCAAAGGACATGATCTTAATAAACTAATGCGCAACTTACGTTTTATCCGTCCGGATGGAAGCCTTACAGTGGCTGCCATATTACTGTTTGGTAAGTACACCCAGCGTTGGTTACCTGTGATGACGGCAAAAATGCATTAGCTATGTAGGTAATTCAATTGGCGGCAAGGCCTTTCGAGATAAGGTGAACGATGCAGTAATGGAAGGAAATCTTCTGCACCAATTTGAGACCATAATGTCTTTCTTCACTCGCAACCTCAAGAATGTACAAGTGGAAAAAGAGTTCAATTCATTGGGCGAGCTTGAGATTCCATACGTGAGCTTGATGGAGTTTGTTGTAAATGCACTGGTCCATCGTTCGCTGAATTGGAAAGCTCCCATACGTATCTTTATCTTTGATAACAGAGTGGGAAATTCACAGTCCGGGCACGTTGCCTAACGGCTTGCAAGTAGAAGATATTACCAATGGCACCTCTATGCCCCGTAACAACTTCCTTTTTAGCAATGCTATCTATCTTCTTCCCTATACAGGTGCAGGTAGTGGTATTCAACGTGCCTTGGAGGAAGGGGGTGCAAGTAGAGTTTACGAATGATGAACGGATACATGAGTTTCTAACTACCATAAAAGAGGAACAAAGACTTGGATAGTAATCTAGCTGACTCTGACACTACCCCCCTAACACTTTTTCAGAGCATTCAGACACTACCCCTAACACTTCCGATGAATGCCCTAACACTTTTCGGAGCACTCAGACACTACCCCTAACACTTCTGATGAATGCCCCAACACTCATCAGATGAAACTTACCAATAAACAAAAAAGGATATAGTAAACTTTTGTAGTGTACCGAGAAGTAGTCGGGAGATACTTGAGAGGGTAGGGAGTGAAATATCATAATAGTAATATCAAAAGATATGTTACCGAATTAGTAGATGCAGGGTATTTGGAGCGAACCATTCCCGATAACCCTTTTTGATATGAATCAAAAAGTATAAAAAAAGAAGCAATCATTATGACTCAAGAAAGAATATACAGTTATTTTCAGCGTAACCCACAGTTGCATGTACTTTTCATCTTCGACAAGGCGAATATCATTATGAATGATTTGGCAGACTGTTCGTGGGGAACTGAATATATCTATAAAAGTATTTGATGGAGCTTGGCTCAACACTAAATATAACATTGAATACGCATGGAAAGAGAAACGTGTGGTATTACTCTTCCCATTAGGCACCTATCCCATAAGTGAGGAACAACAGCTCAGATTCCCTCTTATGGACATGCTGAAAGCTAATATGGAATATAAAGAGGAAGATTATGCCGCGTTCATGCAACAATATAAACTTCCTGAGAAATATCGCGCCTTTATCAGCCGCCATATCGGTGAATTGATGTCGAATAAGATAAATGCAATGCTGAAAGACCGGTTTACGCCGGAAGCATTCAGTGAGGATGTAGTAGTCCGCGGTTTTATTTCTTCTTACCTGAGTGAAAAGAGACTCTTGGAATGGGAAAAACATCATCATAAGAATGTTCATACTCGGATTGGATTCAGAAAATAAGAAACGGTTGGATTTTTATCATAAGTTGGAACGAAACAAGGATGCCAAGACAGCGGTTGATGAGCGTTTGACTAAGATATTTGGCTTCAGTTACAAACCCAACCAAGAGGCGAAGGTGAAAGAGTTGGTGGAGAGTTTGAAGTATAATAGCATCACCCAACTTCTTGATGTGATTGCCGATGATCCCTACAAGGCTTACAAAATAAAGAGCAGTATAGCACTTGAACAAATGAATCGTATCTATGAACTGGGGCACACGTGACCGGGAGTTTGTAGATAAATTCATGAAAGTGATGAAAGAACTAGGTGCTGATATTCGTGAAAGGGAGCTGACTACCATCTATGGCATGGATGCTTCCTTCTATTACTTGACGGAAGAATTAGGTTGGCCTATATTGCAAGAAATTGCCGGTAGCAAACTTGTGACAGAACCTGCAGGAATGCAAGAACGTTTGCGTTTGCTTTCCCAAAAACTTCCTGCCGATAGTGTGCTTCAACAAGCTATAAGCTTCTTGATGCAAATGGCCTTTATTATGAAATGGTAAGAGGACTGGGCAGCCTGAAGTTGAATACTCCGGAAGCTTATGTGCAACTCTATACGAATGACTTGTACAGGCTTGACACCTTCTATCGTTGTGCATTGGAAGAATATCATGAATTGTTGTCAAAGGATGTTCCTATACTTACTTGTTTGAATGGACTGAAACAACAGTTTGACGGAGAGTATGCACGTATGGTTAATGTTTTTTCAATCTGGAATGGATGACCTGTGTGATAGAAAAAAGGGAACTACTTTAACGACCTGTCGTTGAAAAAACAAGAGGATTTTTATGCAAATGAATGTGTCAGCAACAGTAAGCAGGTAGTAATCATTTCTGATGCGCTACGCTATGAAGTGGCGGCAGAATTGATGCAGGAACTGGCTAAAGAGAAACATATAGCAAAGTTATCTGCTTATCGGGCCATGCTGCCTACTGAAACCAAATACTGCAAGCCGGCTCTTCTACCTCATACCTCGTTGATATGGAAGAACAAAGAAATGCTGGTAGATGGTGAAGTATTAGACACATTAGAGAGCCGTTCGGTACAGGTGGCAAAATACAAAGAAAGTGCTTGTTGTGTAGACTATGAAACTGTAATCAAAGCAGATGTAAAAACAGCACGCGAACTATTTAAACGTCCGTTAGTCTATATTTTCCATGATACAATTGACGCTGCTAGTCATGGGGCTGGAGCCGGAGATGTAATTGACGGCTTGTCGCAAGGCTATTGAACAGCTCGCTGTGCTGGTTCGTCGCCTTCATGCCTCTTGGAATGTGACGAATGTTGTGCTGACAGCTGACCATGGTTTTCTCTACAATGACGTGGAATTTGCAGAAAGGATAAACATGCGGTGACGGTTACGGGTATTATCGAGAAGAAAACGCGTTACTACGTGGTGATCAAGTTAGCGCGCAAGAAGGGGTGGTAACAATGCCATTGGACAAAGTATCGGGTATGAAAGCCGAGACTCCTATATATAGGAGTACCTATGGGTACCAACCGTTTGGCTGCTTCTGGTGGATACAGCTTTTTGCCCATGGCGGAGCGACCTTGCAGGAAATGCTTATTCCCCGTGATTCATAGTTCGCAGAAACGCTCTGATAAGACTAATAAAGTGGGTGTGGCATTGGTTGATCACAATCTCGTGATGGTAAGCAGTAGATTGAAATTTCAATTGATACAAAGTGAAGCGGTTTCCATGACGGTAGTTGAACGTAAGGTCGTTTGTCAAGTGTATCAAGGCGATACACCCGTAACCGGAAAGCAAACTATTATGCTTGACAGTGCTGATACGATCAATTTGAATAATAGAGTATACGAGGTTGTGCTGATCTTGAATCATTCAGTACATTCAGGTATGCTACAACTACGTGTGTATGATGAAGAAGACTGTTTGAATCCACTTATTCGTGAAGTGGTGAAGAATAATACAATGATAGAACAAGACTTTTAAGTATTAGTGATTAAGTTTTTTGATATGACACTACAACAGAAAATAATGAATGCTTTCTTAGGTAAAGTGGTTCGTAAAGATTTAGCTTTTCTTGTAAAGGGAGGGCTCCCTGTACCTACATACGTATTGGAGTATCTGCTTGGGCAGTATTGCGCCTGTGATGACGAAGCGACCATAGAAGAAGGCTTGGAAAAAGTGAGACAAGTGATCCAAAACAATTATGTACATCGCGCGGAGTCAGAAGTCGTTAAGGGTAAAATCCGTGAGCAGGGTTGCCATCGTATCATTGATAAGGTAACTGTTACTCTCAATGAGAAAGCGGACGAATACCAAGCTCATTTTGCTAACTTAGGTCTTACTAATGTGCCTATTGGCACTCAATATGTGACAAACAATCCCAAGCTCTTATCAGGAAATGGTGTTTGGTGTATCGTCACTATTGGCTATATATCAGGCGAAGATATTAAAGTACGCTGGGAAATTCAAACTCTGAAGCCTGTACAAATATCCAATGTGGATGTTCAAGATTATATAGATAAACGCAAGGACTTTACCACGGAGGAGTGGTTGGACTTCATGATGCATACCGTTGGGTTGAACCCCGACACCTTAAATCGGCGTGAGAAGTTCATTACATTAGCTCGTCTGCTCCCTCATGTTGAGAATAATTTCAACTTTATGGAGCTGGGACCTAAAGGAACCGGTAAGAGCCATGTTTTTCAGGAACTGTCACCATACGGTGTTTTAGTGAGTGGTGGTGATGTGACCAGTCCTCGTCTGTTTGTTAAAATGAGCGGTAATAAAGAGATTTTAGGATTGGTGGGCTACTGGGATGTAGTGGCTTGGGATGAATTTGAGCAGCAAAAAGGTCGCGCCGTAGATGCGGTATTGATTGATACCATGCAAAATTATCTGGCCAATAAGTCATTCAACCGCGGTAAGGGTACGCATGAGGCTTCCGCTTCTATTTGCTTTGTGGGTAATACAAGAAGCACACGGTTCCTTATATGCTAAAGAATAGCCATCTTTTTGAATCAATTCCTACCTCGTTTATCAAGGGAGCTTTTTTAGATCGTATTCACCTCTACAACCCAGGTTGGGAGATTAGGATGCTGAAGAAAGATAGCTTCTCAAAAGGATACGGTCTGATTACCGATTACATAGCAGCCATTATGCACGAACTGCGCAATAAAGATTTGACAGCATTATTGAAGGATTATGCTAAGTTTGATGGTTCCCTGTCTGAACGTGATCACTTGGCCATCCGGAAAACATTTTCTGGTATGGTGAAGCTGATATATCCGGATGGTAACATGACGGACGAAGAGGCATTTGAGTTGATAGACTTTGCTGCCGAAAGCCGTAAGCGTGTCAAAAGACCAGTTATATATTGTGGATGAGACATTTAATGCAGAGCCTGCCAAGTTCAGATACGTGCGTGAGAAAGATGGTGTAAAATTAATGTGGAGACTCTAGAGAAGGTGATTAATGCACTTATCATCCCTAACAATATTCACCAAGAATCTACTATTATGGCAAATTTGGATGATAGCGATATTCCGCTTTTCCAAGAAGGAACTGAAACAACAATGCAAGTAGAGCCTTCTTCAGAACGACAGTCTCGCAAAAGATTCATTCCTTTACAGGAAAAGAATCAGTTCTTCCGTTTAGGACAGACTGGGGTCACTTATCAGTCTCTCTTTGCCGAATATCTTAAGGATGCAACTGAAATCACGATTGAAGAGACCCGTTCATCCGAACAAGTTGGCAAGTAAAGAATCTCATGGAGTTTCTGACGATGCTCATTGATACCCGCGACGTAGATGACCTTAAAGTGCATCTGGTGACCAATGAAGAAGAAGATAAGTTACCTGATCTCATAGATAAACTGGATGACATAAAAAACGATATGATTGGCTATGGCATTGAGTTTGATTATAATTTCCGTGAATTTCACGATCGTTGTATCAAGGCCGACAATGGTTGGGTAATTTCAATGGGGCGTGGACTTGATATATACGAGAAGTATAGTCCGTATTCTGTTGCAGCCACTCGGCCGGATAAACGTAAATGCAAAGAGTTTATGGTTACATTCACTAAGGATAAATAGATAAATATGAGTAAACTAAGTAAGTCTTTTTAAAGAGTCTGTTGCTTTTCATTTTGATGTTTTAATAAGATTGACACTTTTTCTTATTCCCTAGGGTACAATTTACTTTGTTAGCTACTTCTTTCGCAGGAATTATCTTGACTTACAAAGAAAGAACCAAATCTGCTAAAAGAACAGCTGTTTCTGATTCATCTTTTTGTGCATCTTTGGGCTTCCATGCCACAACAAACCGTACAGATGCGGATTGCACCTTATAACCTCTTTGTTCCCATTCTGATAATGTGTCCTGCATTCTTGATGATAATTTTGCTATAGGCTTATCGGTCAGCGAACTATACAAAAGAAATTATTGTAATTCAAAGAATCCCCACCTCTTAATGCTAAAACTTCCTGCTTACGTTCTTTGAAGAATCCTAGATAGACATCTTTATGTGAGAGCTGTAGTACGATTTCTTCGGGCATGTCATACTGTCGTTGGTCGACAAAATATCGATCTGTACTTAAACGATTAAAGCAGTCACCGTTCGTATGTATAAACAGCCGGTTTTTCGCACGAGTTATTCCTACATAGTATTTGCGCATCAGATAGGCATCTTTTGAATAATTATCAGATACTAGTATATACACGTCGTCCAAACTCTCTACCCTTGGCTTTATGAATGGTTGATACCACTACTTCTGCTCCTGAAACATCACAAAAGTCTTCCACCGATGATTCAAATACAAACTCTTTGCAGTCCCAGCAGGTATTTCACTTTATTGGTTTGTTCAAACTGCTCTACACAACGCTTTACATACGTCAGACTTAGACTACCATCATAAGCAGAAAAAAGGTTGCATGTTTGGCTTCCTCCCATAATTCTTCTGGAATTAGAGGGGCTTTTGCTCGTTTGTCTATATACCGCAAGAGATACCTTATTTCGGCCATATTCCAGAAGCGTAAACCGTCCATTGACTGTATTAATTTACAGTTTATGCCATGTTCTCGCAAAAGAGCCACCAGGATGACAGCTTCTTCGTTTGTTTGGGTCAGTACACACGAAGTGCCTTTATCCCTATGTTGAAGCAAGTTTTCGACGAGCGGCTGATACATATATTCGATTGATAGCGTATCACTTCAACCCAACCCTTTTCTTTTCTCATGGAGATAATTGGCGTACTTTTTTATTCTTTTCTCAATGGTTCTCAAGAATCCGTTGGCAAAATCCACCGGCTGGCGCGCACTGCGGTAATTTTCGGTCATTTCGACAAACGTGCTTCCGCTTTCTTGTGCCAGTCGGTACATATAACCGGAATCGGAACCGCGGAATTCATAGATGTTCTGGTCATCGTCTCCCACTGCTATCACACGCATTTCTTCGTTGTTGGCCATCAAGGCCCTTAACAGTGCATATTCTTCGACTCCCATATCCTGAGCCTCATCTATAACCAATACTGTCTTACCGATTTTGTTTGGTTCTACTTCTCCTTGACAGATCATTTCGGCTGCTTTTGCAACGACACTTTTTGCATCTTCAAGATTTCCTATCCGTCCCAGGAGGTCGAAGCAATAAGAGTGGAAGGTCTTTTATTTCGACAAAGTGGGCGGCGTTGCCTATCAACTCCATGAGCCTTTGTTTGAATTCCGTAGCGGCTGCCCTTGAAAAGGTCAGCATCAGGAGCTGTTCGTGTTTTACGTCTTCAAGTAGCAGAAGTGAGGCAAGTTTGTGAACCAATACTCGTGTTTTCCCGCTGCCTGGTCCGGCTGCAACCACAATGCAACGTGAATCCTTATCGGAAATAATCTCCATTTGACGTTTGGATAGCTGCCCGAACAACTGCTTGTATTTTTGTGGCGTCAAGTTACGTTGTATTTCGCTTACTCTGTCCCCTTTGAAGTATTTTGTAACAAACTTCCTGTAATCCATTTGGAAATAGTCTTGAACATATCGCAGGGGCTGTATTGTAATCCCTATACCATCAGATTAGCATATTCGCCCACAATATGTACTTGCTGAATCTTCTGTTTGTAGAATTCGTTGAGCATCCGATAGTCGTCTTGCTTGTATCTCGACTTGTTGTCCTTTATTCTTTGGATATTCATGGCATTATAAAGTACCAGAAACCGCCTTCAAGTTTTAGTGAACCAATTTTCTGACAAATACAGAAGTGCTTCTTCCACGTCTTCTAATTGAATGTCATCAAGTCTGCCGAAAAGGGATTGGGGGCTTGATTTTATTTGATTCAGAAGTTCTACTACAGAAAATTGGATAGCCTTATTGGGTGAATTTCCCGTTTCCGTATCTGAGGCGATCCTGTACAACCATTCTATGGTGAAACGACTAATTTCCAATCGTTTTTCAAAACGCTTGATGGTTGATTCCAAGTTTGCCTGGCGACTTATTTCCATATTGCGGGCAGCATCCTCTTTTTTATGCGAGTATAGCCTTTGATGGTGAGGAAATAGAGCAGTGTCCGAATATCTTTTTCTTTGGATGTATTGATCCCGTTGTTTACTGCATTTTCATTCAGTTGCTTGCATGATATTCGCAAAGATTCGTCAGGAATATGGTTAAGGATGTATTGTTCAAGTTTTGCAAAGCGTTCGAGGAGAGTCTGTGATTTCGTTCCGAGTCTCCGGTATCCAGTAAATAGGCGGATATATCTTTGTTATCTGCCAATATGCCTTCTTGACGCATGCGTTCTACTACGGATATTACTTCTTTGCTTATTCCCAATATATCTGCCAGATAATCAATCCGCGACTCGGCCTCTGAATCTTGGGCTTTGGCAATGTGTTTTTGTGATATCAATGATTTGATGATTCGGACTGCCTTTTCTATTTCGTCGCGGTCGAAGAGCAATGACATTGATATGCGCTTTCTTGCTTCATCCATATTCTTTACCGTGATACCTGTAGCATATACATGAGGTACATTGTTTCCTCTTATCAAGTATCCGCTTTGTTCCAAAGCTGCTAATGCTGTCCGTACACGGGTCTCAATGTCAGATACCGAATCATCCCATCCTGCTTGCCGGGCAATTTCCAACGCAGAACAGTTGACTTTCATACGGTGTTTGGTAAGGTCTTTGACGGCTTTCCATACCTGTTGTATTTCACTAATGCTAAGTTTCGTTTGGTTTAGCAATATAAAATGCTTGTCCAAGTCATTGTCGCTGTAAAGTACATAACAACGTGCGCTGAGTTCAGGATCGCGACCTGCTCTTCCTGCTTCCTGAACGTAGTTTTCCAGTGAATCGGATATGTCATAATGTACTACAAGTCCGACATCTTTTTTATCGACTCCCATACCAAATGCAGACGTGGCCACGATGATGTGTGCCTGATCGTTCATAAAAGCATCTTGGTTGGCAATTTTTTCATCGGCTTCCATTTTCCCATTGAAAGGGAGTGCCTTGTAACCGTCACGAGTCAGTTTGGTAGCCAGTTCTTCAGTCCGTTTGGTACGTGATACATAAATGATTGTCGGACAATTGGATTCAGCCACAAGTTCCCTTAGTTTTAAATATTTGTCATCGTCATTCTCAACATATATGACGGAATAGTGTAGGTTCGTTCTTGAGGCTGTTGATGCGAATAATTCCAAGTTCAAATCCAAAGTCTGCTTGAAATAGTCACAGATGTCTTGGATTACTTTCTGTTTTGCCGTGGCCGTGAAAGCAGGATACGGGTATCGGAGTCTTGCATTTTTTCTTTTGCTGGTATTTCTGGATGAATTTGCCAATATAAAGGTAATCAACCCTAAAATCCTGCCCCCATGAAGAAAAGCAGTGCGCTTCGTCTATCACAAACCTTACAACGTGGCGCGCTATCAATATTTTCTCGATTGTCTTTGAACGGAGCATTTCAGGAGAGATGTACAACAACGAAGCTTCTCCGTCTTGTACTCTTTGTATTGACAGCGATCTTGTAATGGGGTCTAACATCCCATTTATGGTCACGGCATCCGTGATGCCTCTGTCGGCAAGATTGTCTACCTGGTCTTTCATCAAAGACTGTAAGGGGGAGATGACAACCGTAAGCCCGTGCACGGAGTGTCCCGCCATGAGTGCAGGCAGTTGGAAGGTAAGTGATTTGCCACCGCCAGTAGGAAATATTGCCAGCAGCGATTTCCCTTTTACCGCAGCTTGGGCAGCACGTTCTTGCAGTGGCTCGCCTTCGTATGTCCGAAAGCGCTCATATCCGAAAAATATTTTTAAGTTATGAAGCACGTCCAATTGCGTATTGCAGTAGTCACAGCCTTCTTTGCAACTGGTGTGTCGCAGAAGTTTTACAACAAATTCCACTTCGGGATAATTATAAAGTACCCATCCGGGAGTAATGGAGCGATAATCAGTGGTGTCAATTAGAGCCAATGCGTATGCCAATCCACATGGATATTGGTTGATGAGCATGTCAAGATCGGCATGTTGGCAAATCTTTCCTGCATACAGTTTTTTTATAAGTTCAGGTATTCCTTCATGGATATACTCCGCACTTATTATGCTGAGAAATCCTTCAAACTCCTTCTTGCCCTTCAGTAGCGATGCGAATAGTATACGCTTTTCTTTCGGTAATGAATGCCAGCATGCTATTTCATCCAACAATAAGTCTTTTGCTTTCTTGCAATCGTTTACCGGATTATTCATTTGATCACTAATCAGTTTGTCATCTTTCACAAGCCTGTGGTAAGGGTGTTCAGGGAACAGTAAAGGCGAAACATAAAGTGTATCAACTAAAATCCAGCGGCATATTTTGTCCGTAAACAGGTATTTGGCATCATGGTGAACGATATTGTGTCCGCAGATGTAGTCTATATCACAAAGAAAATGAACAGTTCTTCTTTTGAGGTTTTATGAAATGTCGTGTTATCATGCTTGAGGGCTCCTATATCATGGATTCTATGATCTTTCAAGCCTATTTCAACATCTACTATGGCATAGTTTGGGGCACTAAATGGTACAGATGTAATTTTATTACCGATGATATTGTTTCTATCCTCGGTTTTCTTGATTCCTATGAATTTGCTCCATATTGACATATCTTCAATATAATAAATAGTTTTACAACTTGAATTTGTTATGTATCTGCATCGTTTTCTTATTATTGTTCGAGTACAATAACTCAATATCACATACAAAAGGTAAGGATAAAACCGAAGAATCTGTTAAAATAACCGCTTTCTTTTGATTTTTTATGCGTTTACATCCGTTGTTTATGAATATCATATTTTTTTGTGGGCAAGAACTGTTGTTGCCTGTGAATGCTTATTTTCGGATTTGCGTTATATTTGCAACACATGTACGCAAGTCGCTAATAGATATATCATGTTGATTTTGAAGAGGTGAAATAAAATTGCTGAATGACTATTATTCTATATCGGAAAGTTCAAAAAAAAGTCCGTACGTCTTTTTTTAGGGCGATTTGTCGAATAAATTTTCTGGTAATGAAAAATGTAGCTTATCTTTTGGTATAACAAAATAACATGTAATGGGTATGAGAACAATTTATCTTCTATTATTTCCCTTGTTTTTGTTTTTTATAGTATCCTGTACTGAAGATGAAGTAGATCCTAACTTCTCGATAGAGAATGTCGGAGATGTCGTGATGGGTTCGGCTAAAGGTTCGCAGGTAACAATCAGTTTTACGAGTACCCGTGAATGGAAGGCGAGTACAGTTGCGGATTGGTTTTACAATCGCTCCGGTTTCGGGAGAAGCGGGTACGTGCAATATTACGCTTACTGCTATCAGTGAGAATATAACAGGAAATGTACGTACAGCAACACTTACATTAACTTCTGGGACATTGACGCAAGACATTACCATAGAGCAGGAATCGGCAGAATTTGTGAATCTTGAGCAGAATATATATAATGTATCTGTTGAAGGTGGGGAATTGGATATTAGATTCTCTACGAATATAGCTGAAGATGAATTGTTGATTTATGGTTCTTTGGGTACTGGCACTTGGCTGACACAGGAGACAAAAAAAACTCGTGCATCCTCTTCCTACATGCTTAATCTGACTGTATTGCCTAATACTGATGGTGTTTCCCGTACTGCCTATATCTACTTTGTGAAAGTAACTGATATGGAATCAATCGTAGTAGAGATGGTTACTATCATACAAAGGGGGGAAAGTGGCTAGTGAATCTACTGATTATTCGTCAGATAAAAAAGTACGTGTTCTGCAAACAGCAAAGTTGGGAAAAGGGCTTCCTATTGTGCTTATGGGCGATGGATTTATAGATACTGAAATTAACGATGGAACTTATGATGCGGTTATGGACAAAGCTTTTGAGAATCTTTTTACGGAAGAACCCATCAAGTCACTTCGAGATTATTTTAATGTATATGCAGTAACTGCGGTTTCGAAACACAATATTTTTGGTACAGGATATGAAACAGCGCTTGGTTGTGAACTGGCGGGTGGAAACAGTACGGGGATTTCCGGTGAAGATAATGCTGTACAACGTTATGTACAATGCGTGGATAATATAGATATGAGTGAAACATTGGCTGTTGTAATTTAAATTCTCCTGCGTATGCAGGAACTACTTATTTTGGTTATACTAATCAGACGAAAGTGGTTGAGTTTGCTATTGCTTATTGCCCGGTGATATACGATTTGCAAAGTGAAAAGTTTCAGGCAGGTACTTGTACACACGAGGCTGTTGGACATGGTTTTGCCAAATTGGAAGATGAGTATGCTTATCAGGAAAATGGGACTATTTCTTCTAAAAGAAATAAAAAATGTACAGTATCTGCAGACATTAGGATGGGCGCAGAATGTTGATTTTACATCCGATCCATCTCAGGTACTTTGGTCTGCTTTCTTGAATGATAATCGGTATGTGTCAGAAAAACTGGGAGTATTTGAAGGGGCATGTACTTATATAAAAGGGGCGTATCGTCCTTCGGAAGAGAGTATGATGAATAGTAATACCGAGGGATTTAATGCTCCTTCCCGTAAAGCGATATATGATAAAATAATGGAAAGAAGTTTGGGTACACAAATGTCTTATGAGGAGTTTGCCGTATTTGATTTACAGAATAAATCACAAACGCGCAGTGCTAAACCAACTGTAGGACCAAGTAAGCCATTCACGCGTCCTCACTTTGTAAATAGAATGTTAGATAAAGTAAAGCAGATGAGGCTGAACTTCAAGTTTAGTTTTGAGTTCAGCCTCATCTGGACTTTATATGTAACGTATTTATTTTGAATCAGAACTTTATTGCAGTATACAGCCTGTACAAAAACATTAAAGCTGTTGTATTGGGTGTACTTTACTTTTGTATTCCATTCTGGCTTAGATACAAATTACGTTAAGTACAGTATTTCTCTAATCTTTTCCCGGTTGCCTACAATCCAGACGAGATCCCCTAATTGGAAAGTTGTGTCTTTATCCAAGGTAATCAGTTCGTCATTTCGTTCAATAGCTACAACAATGCTATCATGCTTCTCTCCTAAATGAGACTGAGCGATGGTCTGATTTAAAAAAGCGGAATTCTTCGTCTACCGTGAAAGAGTGGAGAGTTATCTTTTTATCCACTGCATCCATATCTGATGTATTTTTTACATCTTCTATTCTATTTCTGAATTCCTGCAATTGCGTATCTGTACCAACTACTGTCAAAATTTATCCTGCGGATAGATGTGTTCAGAGCTTTTCGGTATATATATGTTCAGATCGCCACGAGTGATCGCGACGACATTTACTCCAAAAATTTTGCCTGAATGAAAGTTCTCCTAAAGACTTGCCGATGTAATCGGAATAAGGCGATACGAGGATAGATGTCAAGTCAAGGTCTTTATCATTGAATTCGCTATTGAAACTTGTTTTAGCGGGTGCCGTTTTTTAGCTACCTCTTCCGTCGGTTAAGATTGGCAAGGAATCTTGTTTCCAATCGTGAATATTGCGTGAGGTCTTCCCTAAGAATAAGAATCAATGCTACTACGGCTATGGCAATAATCACACTTATTCCCCAATTTAGTTTAAAGTAGCTGATGACTACACTAGTGATAAAGAAAAGAGCAACAGATACACGTCCTAGAACCAGGGAAACCAGGCGTCCGTGATTGTAATTCTCATCTCTCCATAGCTTCAGGAATAATTCGGAAGAGTTGTATTTATTGGAGATGAGTGCCCACAAAAAAGGAGTCATAAGCAAAAGAGTGCCCAGACACATCACCAGCTTAATCCATATAGTAATAGGAGCAAACATTTCACTGATGGCGGGATAAATGATTTGTATCGACAGCAGCCAAATAGCTGTGAGCAACACGCTGTAGATAATAACTCTCCCGATCATGTTTTTTAGTAATTTCTTCCAGTCACTATCGTGGTTCATGGTTTTCTTGCCAGATGCATAACGGGCCAATGTTTCTTGTACTTTAGTCGGTAATATTTTGTAAAGCCATTCGGCAAAAGGATTTGCTAAACGGATAAAATAAGGAGGTGGTGAAAGTGGTGATAACAGATACTGCTACAATTATAGGGGAAATAAATGGATCAAGTACTTTAAGTGAGACACCTAATCCGGCAATAATGAAAGCAAACTCTCCAATTTGTGCCAGGCTGAATCCGGATTTGACCGAGATATTCAGTGGCTCTCCAGATAATAATACACCAAATGATGAGAAAATGGCTTTGCCAATAATAGTAACCAGTGTAATGATGATGACAGGCCAGGCGTATTCTACCAATACAGCCGGATTCACCAGCATACCGACCGAAACGAAGAAAATTGCCCCGAAGAGGTCTTGACAGGCTGTATGATATGCTCAATATGTTCTGCTTCAACGGTTTCAGCAAGGATTGATCCCATGATAAAAGCACCTAATGCAGCTGAAAAGCCTGTATAGGTAGCTAGTACTACCATGCCTAAGCAAAGGCCAAGAGAGACAATCAGAAGAGTTTCGTTATTCATCAGCTTCTTCGCTTTTTTGAGAAAGGCTGGAATAACGAAGATACCTATGAGAAACCACAGGATTAAAAAGAAAACGACCTTGAGCACACTTATCAGCAAATCTTCACCCACAAAGTCTTGACTCACTGCCATTGTGGAAAGAAGCACCATCATTAAGATAGCAATTAAATCTTCTACTACCAAAGTTCCAAAAACAATTCCGGTAAAGCGCTGGCTACGTAAACCTAGATCATTGAAGGCTTTGATAATGATTGTAGTGGACGACATAGACAGCATTCCCCCCAGGAAAATGGAATTCATAGTGCCCCATCCTAATAATTGTCCCACCAAATATCCAATGAACAGCATGCTGATTACCTCGGTAATAGCCGTTATAAAAGCTGTGGAACCTACATTCATGAGCTTCTTAAAACTAAACTCCAGTCCGAGTGCAAAGAGCAGGAATATAACACCTATTTCTGCCCATATATTGATATTCTCAATATCTCCTACTGTAGGGAAAATATTTATATAAGGACCTGCCAGTAATCCGGCAATAATGTAACCTAAGACTAAAGGCTGTTTTAGCCATTTGAACAACAAGGTTATGATACTGGCCGATATTAATATCAGCGCAAGGTCGGCAATCAAAGTTGGCAAGTGTGACATTAGATGTGGGTTTATTTATTATAACATTCCTGATAGATAATATGTTTTCCATCTATAAAAAGAGGGAAACAATATAATAGATAGTTGCTGCCAAAGAGTCCACTGACCGGAATTGTAAGAATCCAGGCAGTCATGAGGCTTTTTGTTATTCCCCAGCGAACAGCAGAAAGGCGTTTTGTTGCGCCTACTCCGATGATTGCTCCTGTGATAGTATGTGTCGTACTTACAGGAATTTTCAACATTTCCGTGATGTAGAGAGTGAAAGCACCTGCTGTTTCGGCAATCACTCCTTCCAGTGGAGTTACTTTGGTGATTCTGTTCCCATTGTTTTTACTATCTTCCAACCTCCGGACATGGTTCCGAGTGAAATAGCGGTGAAGCACGAAAAAAGCAACCCAGTCGGGCAGATCATTGATACTATTTATGCCCATCCCCAATCCCATGGAATGTGCGGCTATCATGGCGGCAGCTATGATACCCATTACTTTCTGTGAATCATTCAAACCATGTCCGACGCTGAAGAGGGCGGAGGATACGAGTTGTAACCTCTTGAACCATTGCTCGGCTGTGTGAGGATGTGCGCGTCGGCAGATGTAGAGGACAAACAGGGTGAAACCAAAAGCAATGACCATTCCGATAAAAGGAGCCAGAAAGATAAAGGCTGCAATTTTAAGAATGATATTAAGTTGAATTGCTTCAAACCCGTTTGCCATAATGGCAGCTCCTGCAAATCCTCCGATAAGCGTATGTGAGGATGAAGACGGGATACCTTTCCACCAGGTAACCAGGGTTCCAAGTGATAGCCGCTATAATTCCTGCTAATATAATGGGCAGGGTGATATATTGCTTCTACCACCGTTTTGGATACTGTGTTGGCAATACCGAATCCGCCTATTATGTATTTGGCAATGAAAAAGGCCACGAAGTTGAAGAAAGCAGCCCATATTACAGCTTGAAAGGGAGTAAGCACCCTGGTAGATACGATGGTAGCTATTGAGTTTGCTGCATCGTGAAAGCCGTTGATATAATCGAATATCAGAGCCAGAATGATGATAGTTACTAATAATTCCATGTGTTCCGGCTTGCTTTATGCGTACTTTACAATCAGGTTTTTGAGAATCTTACCTACATGCTCTGCGGCATCGGTCGTTTTTTCCAGTTCCTGCATGATCTCCTTTATTTTTGATAAGTTCAATGCAATCTTTTTCCTCTTCGAAAAGTTTGGTGATAAAGAATTCGTATACATCATCCGCCTGGTTTTCGATTTCATGCAGTTTGGAACAGTATTCACGGAGAAGAGTCGGTTTCTTACGGAATGTTTCGAGTTCGTCCATGGCTTTTGCATATATAGATCGCTTCCTCCTGAATCAAACGGCTCAACTCTTTGCCATTCTCTGAAATAGGACGAGGGGATTGTAAATAGAGATTCGTTTTGGCACAACTGTTTATTCCGTCAATGACGTCATCCATGCAGGAAGCTAAGTCATGAATATCTTCACGGTCGAAAGGGAGTGATGAAGGTAGTACCCTAATTCATCAAAAATCAGGTGGTGTGTCAGTCTGTCGCCTTCCCCTTCCGTTCTAGGTCTTTGATTTTTTTGTAGTAGTCCGAACGTTCTGTAGGTGAGTCATGTTGCAAGCTTTCTATTAAAACAACTGATGCTTCGCAGAGCACTTCTGATAGCTGTTTCAGTAAAGGGAAAAATTTGGGCTCCTTTGGAGTAAACTGGCTAAAAAAAGAATTTTTCATAAGTGTAAAAACTTTAAATTGTTTTTTTCTTCTCTATTTATATTAGTAACAAATGAATACAGATTATAGTTTGCTGTTTTTAAGATTTTAGTTTGGCACGTACTACCTCTATAATGGCAGGCAATACAGAGATAAATATGATGGCTACAATCAGTAATTTCAGGTTTTCCTGCACAAACGGAAGGTCGCCGAAGAAATAACCAGCATAACAGAATACGGCAACCCAGAGCGCACCACCAACTAAATTATACATCATAAAATAGTAGTAATTCATCTTTTCCCATTCCTGCTACGAAGTGGAGCAAACGTGCGTACTATCGGGACAAATCTGGCTAGAATAATTGTTTTCCCCACCATATTTTTATAAAATTCATGCGTTTTATCAAGATAACTTTGTTTGAATATCCTGGAGTTGGGATTATGAAAAAGCTTTCGCGCCGAAAAAATGTCCGATCATGTAATTGCAGGAATCGCCTAATACGGCAGCAGCAAATAAGATAATGACAAGTATATGCACGCTGATGGGCATATCGGGTAATGCTGAAATGGCTCCTGCAACGAAGAGTAAAGAATCACCGGGAAGAAAAGGAGTGACCACTAATCCGGTTTCACAGAAGATGATAGAAAACAAGATGGCGTATGTCCAGGCATGATAATCACGCACAATCATCACCATATATTGATCGATATGAAGTATAAAATCCAATAAAAAGTCCATTTTATATACTTTGGTTATTATTGTAATGAAAGAATGTTATAGGCTTCCAGACCATAGTGAATTCTTTTTTTTTCAAATGCTTTCAAAATGGTGGAGGCAAACAGAAAGATGGGGCATAAAAGACTTGAATTGTCCCATATGCCGAAAAAAGATATAAAATGGCTAAATAGTATGTGTCCTAATGAATAGATATGATATCTATCGGAATATTTAAAAAGATTGGTATAATATGAAAAACCTGTCCATTGATTTTTAGGAAGTTGAATCTTTAGCGAGCTTAGTATGCGGATAGTGACAGAAGGAATATTGAATCTTAGTATTTTTAAGGGAGAGAGGTGGCGGAAGGAAAAATGGATTTAAAACATGCCGTTATCGTTATTGTAATTTTGCTTTCCGGCGTATTCTTTTGTCTTGACTAGTTTCTGTTCTTGATCCAGTTGTATAATGCTAGCTTTAGAGGTATATGAATAGGAATAGGTTTGTATGCCGTTACTACCGGCTTCTAACCGGTATGCCTCTTTGTGCTTCGTTGAAAATCAGATGGAATCCCCAACACAGAAATACGCCTAATAGTATACAAAATATGTACTTCATCATAACGGCCGCAAAGGTAGAAACTATTTTTATATGAAATACATATTCACAAGCATAATTAACAATTATATCAGTGATTACCGGGAATTATTCTTTGAAGTTGCTTATCGTAAAAATTTCATCGGAGTATATGTTATCCCATTGGTACATTGTTTCCCGGCAATTTTATCGAAGCCCAGACTTTGATAAAAAGGAATAGCGTATGTGGATGAATTAACCGTCATTTCATTTACCGGGCAATGCTTGATTGCAAAATTGAATAATTGTTTGCCGATGCCTTTACGGTGGTGTTCTTTTCCGATGAAGAACAGGGATAGATGCTTCCCTTCATTCTTCGTTCCCATAATGCCTACTAGATTTTCATTGTCAAAAGCCGTAAATCACTAATTCATTCATAAGTTGCTCTCACTAAAGATAAACTTTTGAATGAATTCAAACCTTCTTCTATCAGCCCAGCAAATACGCAACCGAACCAGCGCGCCACCGA
>VOFK01000454.1_pt1 | contig 40750 bp, 70 predicted proteins | sample 5384121 | NCBI WGS metagenome assembly VOFK01 (sample SAMN12384730, study PRJNA508395) | human gut metagenome | isolation source: healthy gut J | host: Homo sapiens | reverse complement strand
GTACCTGGAGATTACTCTTTTCGATTTCTATTCAATGTGGTTTTCCGGCAGGTTCTGTAAAATAAGCTCAGATCAAACAATAACGGGAGGAGCTTATGCAACAGAATATTGAATTTGAGCGGTGCATTGATTTTCTGGTACGGATGATTGATAAGTACGGCGCTGAAGTCCTCCGGGAGTTGGAGGAAGAAAAACAGAATAAGGAAGAAAAAACAGCATAGAATACTTCTGAGCGGGTATGGCTAAGAATGTTTTGGCGTATTGACAGGACATTTAAAATGACGTATACTAAGCTCAGTGATCGTTCTGTAGAAACTTGAGAAGCCTACAGGCGGGGGAGAGCCTGCGGGTCTCTCCCTCTTTTGTTTTAAGGAGAAATGAGATGCAGACACCGAAAAAATTCTCTTCTTTTAGTGACCAGGTTTCCTGGATCAGTGATGAAAAGGGAATAAAAATAAAAGACAGAGAATATGCGGAAGAGATGTTACGCCAAATAGGATATTTTTCCTCTTATGGGAGGATATAAACATCTTTTTTAGAATATCAAACACAAAAAAATATAAAGCAGGAACAAGTTTTGAAGAAATAGTCAGTCTGTATAAGTTTGATGCAGAGCTTAGAGAGTTGTTCTTTAAATATTTACTGCAGATTGAGCGACAGATGCGTTCTTTGATGTCATACTATTTTACTGAAATGTATGGAGCAGAGCAGAAGCAGTACCTGGATGCTAATAATTATAATAATACAAAAAAGAAATCATGCAACAAATCGTAAAGTTGATAGCGACCTTGAAACGGGCAACAACGACCACAGATTATACATATATCAACTATTACCGCAAGACATATGGTGAAATTCCATTATGGGTTTTTGGCAAATGTACTTACGTTTGGAAACTTATCAAAAATGTTCCGAGTGTTTCCGCAGTCCTTAAAATCAAAAGTATCAAAAAATTTTGAACCTTTGAATCAGCATCAGATGGAACAGTTTCTATCTGTTCTCACTAAGTATAGGAATGTATGTGCCCATGGGGGAACGACTGTTTACATACAGAACAGTAGATGCTATTGCGGATACACCGCTTCATAAAAAACTTTCATTACCACAGAGCGGTAATCAGTACGAAAAAGGAAAACAAGATTTGTTTGCTGTGGTGATTGCTTTTAGATATCTATTACCGGGAAAAGATTTTCTGGAATTTAAAAGAAAGCTCATAAAAGAGATTGACCGAGTAAACAGAGAAGTAGAGCATATAAGTGAAGTTGGGAATTATTGAATAAAATGGGTTTCTCGGAAAACTGGAAAAGAATATTACCAAATATCATTTAAATTAAAGAAATATCCTCTAAGAGATAGTGAAACACCTATTGTCTTAGAGGATTTTTTATTGAAGAATTTTTAATATTCAAGAGTTTTTTTTTTCTTTTTTGACATTAAAGATAAGATTTCTTGTGGGTTTGTCAACTGACGTCCGGGAAGTGTCTGCTTTGGCGTGCAGTCACGGTCAGCTTCGTCAATCGTTGCAATAAAAAGTTTTACGCTGTTTGGATTGGATATGACAAAATTATGAGTAATACTTGAAGTAGCCATACGAACACCTCCTCTTTTCGTTTTTTTTTTTGTGTATTAATTATACGATTGACAGAGAAGTGCGTCAATAAGAAAAAATAAGTACTGAAAATATTTGGAACAAATACTAAAATAAAAGTTGGGACATTGAATGGAAGTTATGTTACGAGATAATAAGAATTGTAGGTGGAAGGTTTGAACATAGAAGCATATGATGCAGATTCATTGAGAAAGATGGTTAGGTTGCTTGAATATGAGAACAAGATATTAAAAGATAAATTGAAGAAAGCAGGCATTTCATATGAAGAGGTGAATCCTTTTGAAGAAAAAAATAGAAAGTGCAGAAGAATATGACCTGGATCAAGGAATCGTATTGTAAATCCACCGTATATTACAGAGAAAATGGCAATACGTTTCTTTTCGATGTTTTGGGGAAGAGAAGATGTATATGCCAGAAGAGGAAAGAACGGGGGCTATTTTCCACAATGTGCGAATCGTTGGAATGACCGGCTTTGCCCTAAACAACGTAAAGAGAAGGTGTTTTTGTGATGAATGTGAAAATACCAAATGGATAAGTCTGGATGTAAAAAAAAATAATTGCTCATTTGTTAGGCACAAAAGAAGATGGATCAGATGTAATCGGTGTATATCCTTTATTGTCAAATGGTACATGCAGATTTATTGTATTTGATTTTGATAATCCACGAAAAAGGAGCAGAGGTTACGGACTTTTGCAAATACGGATAATGAGTGGCATAAAGAAGTGGATGCGCTTAGAAAAAATGTGTGTCCCTATTTTTTTATATTAGGGCATTCCATTAGGGAGTGCCTTTTTTCAATTCAATTTCAGAAGGAGGTTCACTATGAACAACACAGCGTTAGGAGCAGTAAGTAACAAGAAAGAGAACATTCGCTTTATTAGCGAAGCACTATGAGAAATTTACTATGAAAAATTAAAAGAAAGTGTTTGCAGATGAGTAAGATATGCACGGAATCCCTTCGCTTGGTGTAAATATGCACATTGACGGTACAGAAGAATGGGAAGATGAGGAAGCGGATATTGTCAGAGGAAATTGCATAGATGTGGATTTTCTGAATTACACACCAGAGCTTCGGGATACCCCCACAGTGCAGGATGCCCTTAAAAAACTGATTGCAGCATATCCGGATAAAGAGGTTAATGACAGGGAGACAAAGGAAGCAAAGATACAGACGATTGCGACAGAACTTGACCAGTTATCCTATGATATTGACACTTTTGAATATAGAGACTCGGTACCGGACAGGGAAGCACAGGTTCAAATGATTGCAAATGATATAAGAAGCGGTAATGTGAAGCCATTACAGATTTTTTTGCAGACATCTATTGATGAGGGAATTGACGAGGACAGCGAAAGACAGGCAAAAAGCTGATTGCTAAGCTGGCAGAATATAAACCGCTTGCCAAAATCGAGGAGCTGGAGGAACAGAATTATAACATGATTGATGACAGGCTTAATAATGGTGTGGAGAAATTCAATCGTGAGGAAGAAAAGAAAGAACAGGCGGAAAAGCCGCAGGCTCGTTCTTCCTTAAAGGAGCGTCTGGCAGCCAAGCAGACGGAAGTGGCACAGGGCAAGAAAGATTCCAAAGAGCAGGAAAAATCAAAGAATACACACAGGGAGATGTAAGAATATGAATAATCCATTTACAGTTGAAGAAACAAATTTGATATGTATTTTCCAGAGTGACAGCAGAACAAAAGTTATAGAGGATATTCATAAGGCTATGAAGCATATCGACGATGATGAGCTTGTGGAATTGTCGGTGCGTGTGGCAGGAAAACTGGAAAGCATAGGTGATGAAGAATATGCCAGATTAGTGTTGGAAACGGCAGAATAAAAATATGGTAGTCATTAGGTGCCCCTTTTTGACTACCGTTTTTTTTATTAAAATAGGTAATTGCGAAACTCGCGATGCTCGTTCGCAAACTTGAATCAAAATAGAAACAGAATTGAGCATAGCATGATTTTAATGACGAAAACGGATATTGAGCTGTTTTTTAGGCGCACTTAAATAAGCCGTAGACTTTATTGAGTTGGTAAGTCCTAAGCAATAAGAGGTTTTAAGCTGCGAATAAATTCGTGATGATTGATTTTATCCGAAAGTACAACTGTTATCAGTTGGGTAATTCCTGCAAGAGACCAGATCGGCGTGAAGTGTTTTTCTCATTCTGGGTTCTTCTTCCGGCCAGACAAAGATTATCCTTGATGTGGTTAATATCTCTTTCTACGGTGGTTCTGATTTTGTAAGTGTTATTCCATTCTTCTGTACCACGGATAGCGCCAGGATATGCACGGAGATCCTTTTCAGGATAAATATACACCATTCTGCCACAAAGAAGAAGCTGTACATGGATCATCACATGTACAGTGACGCTGGGATCTGCCAGTAGATGCATTTTTTGATCCACTTAATTTTAGGACAGACAAACTTATATCTGGTAACACCGCTTCTGAGTTTTGATATTCCTTCATATTTCATGGGAAGTGAATCATCATGAGGACAGCAGGGAATCCCATTTTCATTAATCGTGTAGTCCTGTTTTTCAAGACCAGCCCTGGAATTCAGAGGGATATAAGCTTTATCAAAGTGTTTATGATCTCCGAACGTATTACCGGTAAGAAGTTTGGGATAGAGTGCCGCAGTATCAAAAGCAGCATCACCAAGAAAGGTTCTGGGATTAATAAGTGGATGCTTTGTAAAGAAATCTTTCAGGGTTGGAATTAAAAGCCTGGAATCATGGACAGACTTGTCTTCATCAGGTGAATCAGATTTCTTTTCAACGGTAATGTCAGGATGGGAAGCTATAAAGTTTTTTGTTATAAAAAAAGCGATATGCCTGATGATTCCAAGACCGTTGGTAATGATGCCAAATTTGAAGACATAACAGAAATGCCCATTAATGTATAACTGTTTAATTTCAGGATTTGCGGATGCGTGTGTTGGCATGGAACCATAAGCTGCCTTGTAAGGATCATAATTCCTGTCGAAGCTGTTAGCTTTTTGAATAAGCCTTAAGCTGTCTGATAATACGGTTAGCATACTTGGGATTATTCTCAGTAACAAAAGCTTCAATGCCTGAAGAATCAAAGATGGTCATATCGGCTTTTTGCGGAATCAACAGCCTGACAGATTGGTTCGGTGATATCAACAAGTTTATCAAAAACAAGCTGCAGATCATCTAAAAAGTCCTGTTTGAAGCGTGTAATCTTAGAGGCATCAGGGACTTTGGTAAAACCGCAGAAATCACGAAGCGGTTTCGAGTAAACCAGAAAAAGTTAAAAGAAGCTGGTCTGTAGGGATTGAGAAGATACGCTGGATAATCAAAGCCCACAGGAAAGCACGTAAAAAGGGTATTTACGGGATCTTCCCCGTTGATGCATAAAAATGATTTCTAAAAAGAAATCGGAATAAACTCATCAATATCGATATGGGTTTCTAATAGAGAAAGAAATGCAGGCTTGTCATTATTAAATTTATTTTGGCAATCTTGAAAATATCTGCCAAAGAAAGCTGTTTATATGGTATCATATGTATCAGAATAACTCCTTTCTTGGGTACATGGTTTGTAGTTTTTTAGTCAACTCTATTATACCATATCCGGTGAGGAGTTATTTTAATTTGGTAACAAAAAATGCCGTATTTATGCGGTCTGTGGCGCTTTTGCAAACGCCTATTTTTATTAAAAATAAAAGAGGAGCCGGATCACCCGACTCCTCCAAGTATGTGTCCGCAAACACATACCCCAATTGCTATCTATAATATACTATAGGCAGGTAAAATATGCAAGCATTATATGGAATTTTTTTAAGATGTTTAAGCGAGAGAACAAATCAGATGAATCGAAATAGCTGAAACATTCGGGTTTACAGAAGATCCGTATTCTCTTGTAATCTTTTCAAATTCACGGATGGATGATTTGATCTCTGTTTTAGAGACTTTCAGTAATTTTAAGTAGTAACAGATAAGGATGATGTAATCGCCGATTGTTTTGAAATTTATGTACGGCATCCCCCATTTCTAAAATCAGGCATTGTTTCATTGGTCTTGAAGGGTCCATTTTTTTGATAAAACGGGTATCATATACCACATCGTTGTGAGCAATGGCATTTTGTATGGAGCCTTGAAGATTTAGTTTGTTGTTCTGGTATTTCTTTTTTTAAGATATCTTCACGGGTTCCGGCTGGTGCATTTTGTAGCTGCTGATTGCTTTATCGTACATATCATAGATACTGCTTGAATCTATTTCTGTCATAATTGTGTTTAATAGCAATATTTTTAAGGGCAGTTTCAATAAACATCATTTTTCCATATAAAAGAGATTTTAATTTTTGGTATCATATTGAATGGTTGCGTTAATCTCATTATATGAAGTGAATGGAAGTCTGTTAGAGGAAGATACAAAAAACGATATCCTTTATATTAGTGAAAATATCCGGTATTGATGAGCTGTTGTTTTTGTGAACTTCCTGAGATGGAAATTCCATTATCCCTAAGATGCCGCATTAAAGCATCGGGTGATTTATAATCTGTATGTTCTTTTTTGAATGATAAGAACAGGATACAGTATAATGACCAGTGCAAGCAGAATAAAAGGATAAGTGTGTTGCCAGAGGCAGCTACCTGCTCACATTCTGATGATGCCTCAAAAATGAGGAATCTTTTAATCATTTTAAGTGCATAACTCGTTATTATATATACACAGATATTCAATGGAAAGGAGTCTGATGCGTGTTGAGTGATGACGAATTAGTGGAACAGATTCTACTTGGAAATGAAAATGTAGCAGAAGAATTGATAAAACGCTATTATACATCTATTTTACGTTACTGTAGGTGGCATTGCTCTAATCTGGAAAAAGCAGAAGACCTGACTCAGGAAACATTTTTGAAGTTGTTTAAGAATTTATCCGGATATAAAGGGAAAAAAAATTTAAGGCTTATCTATACACGATTGCAAAATCATTTATGTGTTGATGAAAGCAGGAATGTTGAGTTTTCTCCATTAGAAGATGAAGAAAATATAGCGCATGAGTATAACGACATAGTTCGGCTAGAGGATAGGGCAGAGATAAGCTATTTTTTTTGAATTTTTTATCATCAGAACAAAGGGAAGCAGTCATTCTACGCTTTGGAGAACAACTTAGTTTTGGAGAGACTGCAAAAAGTGATGGGATGCAATATGCGAACAGCACAAAGCAGGGTTCGTAATGCTTTAAAAATTATGAGAAAGGAGTAGGAAAATGAAAGATAAAAATTTAAAGGTCTATTTACAGCAATCTTTAGGAGAGGAAGTACAGCCTAAAAGATTAGAGGAAACGATTAAGCTTTTGCACTAAAATTGTACGGGAACAGGAAGTGACTAGGGCAGAACCGAGGGACAGGTTTCTTTCCCTATCTTTCAGACGTATTTCGCTTTGAAGGTATTCCAATATTTGGTTTGCAGGCAGTAACGTTATTTATAGTTTGTTTAACAATTGCCAGCATAGCAGACGTGCCAAAGAATATACCAATTTTTATGCCGCTGTTTGTATTAGCTATCATACCAGCAATTTTTAAAAGCCAGTATTATGGAATGAGCGAGATGGAAGCGGTAACAAGAGCTTCTGGTGCCCAAATCATGTTAACAAAGCTGGTTTTGGCTGGGGCAGCTAATTTGGTGTGTATAACAATTCTTTTTGTGTATGGAAGTTTATTTGCAAAATTCTATAAAGAGATTGGACAGATGGTCCTATACTGCCTGGTTCCGTACTTAGTGTGTATGGTTGCGTTGCTACGTTTGATCCGTTTTGCAAAAAAGAAACAGAGTTTACAGATATGTGCAATTGTAATGCTGGGTTCCTGCATTTGTTGGGGGATGTCAGCAAGAATATTGCCATGGTTATATGAAACATCAGCAGTGGGGGTGTGGATTGTTACATTTTTGATTTTTGCTATGTTCTTTATAAATGAAATTCATTATATTGTAGAGATGAGAAAGGAAGGAAAAATGTATGGAATTGTGGCTTGATCGTTTAACAAAACAGTATGGCAGGAAAATAGCGGTAGATTGTGTTAGTGCAACCTTAAAGCCGGGAGTATATGGTCTTTTGGGGGCTAACGGTGCTGGTAAAAACAACATTGATGCGTATGCTATGTGCTGTTTGGAGTCAACCTCAGGGGAGTGTATTGCTGGATGGAAAAGAAGTAACTTCGATGGGGGCAGATTACCGGAATGTGTTGGGTTATTTACCACAGGATTTTGGATATTATCCAAATTATACTGCGGTGGAGTTCTTAATGTACATTGCAGCACTGAAAGGAATACCGAAGAATGTTGCAAAAAAACGTGTGACTGAATTGTTGGAAGTGGTTGATTTAAGCCATGTGGCAAACAAAAAAGTAAAAACTTTTTCTGGTGGTATGAAACAAAGACTTGGGATTGCTCAGGCATTACTTAATAATCCGAAAATTTTGATTTTGATGAGCCGACTGCGGGACTTGATCCGAAAGAGCGTGTCCGTTTTCGTAATCTGCTCTCAGAGTATGCAGGTGATAAAATTGTGATTCTTTCCACACATATTGTATCGGATATAGAAGCAATAGCAGATGAAGTGCTATTGATGAAAAAGAGGAAAACTTGTATTGCAGGGTACGGTTCCTGAGTTGATTCACAAGGCAAATGGGTAAGGTTTGGGAGCTTTCTGTTTCTCCACAAGAAGCTAGACAATGGCAGACAAAAGCAACGGTTGCTAATTTACGGCACGAAGGAAAAGAAATTATATTGCGTATTATTTCAGACAATATGCCTAGTGAGCGAGCAGTTCCTTGTGAAGCTACATTGGAAGATCTTTATTTATTTTATTTTCCCACAGAGGAAGGAGTGAAATAGAATGGAACTATTTTGGTTAGAGCATAAAAAGTTATGGCGAAAGAAAATTGTTAAAATATGTGTGTTGTTGTGTTTTGTTTATTATGTAATTTTTGGAAGCATACTTTCGTTTCAATGGTTCAGTTTTGGCAGCTCAGATGACTATACAAGTGCTTTTGGCAATAATTTTGATGGATATACAGTAATAAAGGATAGTCAGGAATATGCACTTTCATTTGGTGGAGAATTGACGGATGAAACCTTGCAGCAAATAGTAAGTGATTATCAGCAAATGGAAGTTGACGGTATGGAGGAAGAACTGGAAAAGACAGACTGGCAGATAGTTAATAGTTGGCTCGGAACATTGTATCCGGAGCTTCGAGATACCAGTAATTATAAAACGATGATAAGCTATGTTGATCCGGACAAGTTAACAGGCTTCTATGAAAGAAGACAGCAGGTGCTTGATGAGTTTTTGGAGGTCAGTGGTCAGGTAGGAGCTGAAAAAGAGTTTTTACATCAGATAGAGAGAAAGGTAGAAAAACCATTTCACTATGAGTGGGTAGAAGGCTGGTCAACGCTTCTGGTAGTATGGTTGCGGATCTGGGAGTTGTGATGGCTTTGTTTCTCGGTATTGTTTTATCCTCTTTATTTGCGGGCGAATGGCATGATAATACAAGCACACTGGTATTGACGACTCGAAATGGCTGGGGAAAATAGCTCTTGCCAAAATTCTTACTGGTTTAGCGTTTACAGTGGAGTTATTTGCATTACTTGCTGTTTCAAGTGTTATATCACAGTTTTTTTTATGGGAACTGCCGGATGGGATATGCCGATTCAGAATATCAAGCTGATTGCTGTTGCACCTATGAATATGCTGCAGGCAGAAATTTATGAATATGCTTTTGTACTGCTTGGAGCAATAGGTTTTGCCGGAATTGTTATGTTTATATCAGCGGCTGTAAAAAATAATGTACTTACCTTATTGCTTAGTCTGACTGTTGTATATGGACCAATGATGATTGCAGAATATCTTCCTTATGGAATGCAAAAAAGCATTGGATTTAATACCATTGGTAGGAAGTTCAACAGATATTTTCAGAACTAATACTTTTCGTATTTTTTGGGAAGCTTATCTGGTCACCATATCTACTTATTACAATTCCTGTCTTGATTGGTATTCTATGTATGCCATTCGCTATAAAGAGCTGGTCAAGAAGGATGAAGGCATAAATAACAATATGGCAAAAAGAAAAAAGAGATAAAAAAAAAATAAGTTGCGAGGGAAATCTTTGAGAGGAATTATCATCATAGTTTGTTTGATTAGGTCAAGACGCTTCATGAGAGAATCTGCGGAGCGTTCTGGTATTTCTGGTTTCTTGATGTGGCATTTGGTAGCCAACTTATCCATAAGGGAGTTGATCACAGATGCACGAGAGAAAAGCATAGGAAGCCAGGGATGTTGTTTTCTACAGGTATCTCTGCAGGTCTTGTCAGAATTTCATCGGCAAAACCCATATCGATGGCCGTATGTGCATCCATCCAAGTTTCTGCATCCATGAGATGGGATAGCTTGGTACGACTCATACCGGTCTTGATTTCGTAGGCTTCTCTGTTTCAGATAGAAGGGCACGGTTGATGGACTGTTCCCAACGGACAATCCAAGGTTCCAAGGTGTACTTCACAAATTCGAGAGATTGCTGCTCAATATTAGAAAAGATGCGTCATAAAAGTCTCTCGGAAGACAAAGTACGTCATTTCTGGATTTGGCTCATCGTGAATCAGTCGATACAGAGGATGCTTGATTGCCTTTTTCTTTACTACCGGAGTCAGTATACTTATAAACATGGGAACCGGCAGTCCTGCAATGGACCCCGAAAGAATCCTGACGCAGGCATAGACTGTAGTCATTTGCATGGCACTTCGTTCATTGACGGCTTTGTCAGAGTTGCTTCCACCAAAGAGAAAACGATAGGAGCTGCCATTGGTGCTATTGGTGGGCTTGTCTCTTGAGTGAAACAGTCCTGATAAAAATCCCATAAATATTCCTTTCTGCCGCAAAGGGCGTATAAAATTCAAAGTTTCGTCACGAAATAATTTATGCAAATGCTTGCAATTGCAAGCAAAAAGCGAACATAATAAAGAAAAAGGGAGGCGATACTATGGCAAATACATCCGCTGTTTATGCAAGAATAGATACGAATCTCAAGGACAATGCTGAGAGTATTCTTTCTCAGCTTGGCATTTCTCCATCCAGTGCAATTCAGATGCTTTTATAGCCAGATTGTACTGAAAAAGGGTATGCCGTTTGAATTAAAACTTCCTTCTTCTAAGCCATTAGCTGTTGGTACAATGACCAGAGAAGAACTTGATACAGAACTCCAGAAGGGTGTTGATTCCATCAAAGCAGGAAGGGTATATTCTGCAGATGAAGTCGACGCGGTACTTGCAAAGGAGTTTGGCATATGACGGATAGCTATAATGTCGGCTATTCTGTAGATGCACTTGGTGATTTGCGTGAAATCTATTCGTATATTGCGAATGAACTCCTTGTTCCGGAGACTGCCGCAGCTCAGCTGGGGCGTATACGAAAGGAAGTTCGTTCATTGGATTTCATGCCAGCTCGTTATACATTAGTTGAATGGGAGCCTTGGCATTCGATGAAAATGCATCAGTTTCCGGTAGACAACTTTATTGTGTATTATCTGGTCGATGATAAAGAGAGGACAGTTCTGCTTCTGGGCAAGTAGCTCAGTATTGCCTGGATCCAGTTTCAGGAGCTTCTCGACATCCTTGAGCTGACTCTGCGTATTCTTGAGATTTCTGAATTGACACCCTTTAAGGCACTCTGAAGCTTGGTAGTATCGCCACCGATCTCGACCGTGATACCCTTAATTCTACTTCCCGCCATAACGCACCTCCTCCCTGCAAAATGGGCATAAAAATTGCCCGGCATTTCTGCCGAGCATAAAGAAAGCACCGATCAGATTTCTCCGACCGATGCTAATAAATTGCTATTCTATTGAGATTTACAAACTGGAAGTTATAAACATCTTTTTGCAAATATACCATATCTATTAACTGTACACCACACTCATAAATTGGGTGGTCATAATGGTCCGTAAAGAAATTCGGAATCTTGTGAGAACGGACAAATCCGCATTTTTCATAAAACGGTACGGTCAACGGGCTGTCACCTGTTCCAACCTGCAAAATAGAATATTCATCTGCATATTTACTGGCAAGAAAGTCAATTAATGCTTTGCCATAGCCCTTTCCCTGATTTTCCGGATCAACTGCGATATTCTTGATTTCAAGTATTTCGTTACCTTCATCGGTGACAACACATTCAGCTTTTACATTACCATCTTCAAGTGCATACATAGTACCTTTTTTCAAGATAGCGATCAACCATGCTCTCCTGCTCATCAGCTAATAACAATAAGGATATAAACTGCTTTTTATTCTCATTCACTTCTCGTATTATCACATCCATTACTCCGTCAAACTGGAAGTTTCACCTGTGTTGTTAAATTGGGGTTTACTCTTTGAAATCACTCTTAAGAACTGCATACTGCGCAGTGTCAATAAACGTGTCCTTTTTGTAATACTTTTGTCTAGCAATTCCTTCAAACCGCATTCCACACTTTGTTAATACATGTACAGATGCAACATTTCCATCAAACACTTCTGCCTGAACACGATTTAATTCAATCTCATCAAATGCATATTTTAGTACAGCTTGAAGCACTTCCGTCATTATACCTTGTCCCCAATACTGTGGCGAAAGCATATAGCATGTATCTGACATAAAACATGATTCTTCAACATTTCCCAAATTAATCGTTCCAATCAAATCATGATTTTCTTTCCATTCAATTACCCAATGAAAATATGTATCAGATTCATAATTATCTGCCCATTTATGTACCTTTTCTTTATATATTTCCATATCCGTTACGGGATTGAACGGAAAGTACCTGCAAACTTCTTCGTATTTTGCCCAGTTTTCATACATCATTTGATAATCGTCTGGAACAATTCTTCTCAATATACAACGTTCTGTATCTATTATTTTTGTACCAATTTTATTCATTGCACTCCTCCACAACTTCCGATTTGTACTTATTTCTTAAACAGCTCAGAATGTGGACCAAAGGCGATAAAGCATCAAAACAAGAACATCTCCACAAATCTCATAAATAAGCAGCCAGTCCGGTTCGATGTGACACTCACGCGTACCTTTGTAGTTTCCTGTAAGGTCATGATCCCTGTATTTTGCATCCAGCGTACCGCCATTCGCCAGAATATCGATTTACCTCAAACAGCTTATCAAGATCTTTATTTTGCTTTTTTGCAAGCTTCAAATCCTTTTTAAACTGATTGGTAAACTGAATGTCGTATTTCATACGTCGAGAGCTGCCTTAAGCGCATCCATACTGGAATAACGCGGAGCAGAAGGATCCTTCATCATTTTTCGGCCTTCCTCAATGGCAGCGGCTGTAGTATCATTTGGTACTTCCAGTTTTAATTCAAAAAGGAATACCATGCTCACGGATAGCGGTTCTCAGGAATATATTTATAGCAGTTGTCATATTCAGACCAAGCTCATTGAAGATTTCCTCCGCCTGGTCCTTGATTGCCTTGTCTGTACGAATATTTAAATTAGTTGTTGCCATACAGAACACCTCCATTCAAGTATAGTCCTCAATTGTAATCCAAGATTCCATACCCGCTATCTTGGATAAGTGTAAAAGTTAATAGCTATCAGTGTAAAAAGAAAGGTATGGATTTTCTTTTTTTACAAATGAATTGAGACTGACTGGATAGTTGGTCTCTTTTCTGTTATGCTTTGATTTCTGGCGGCTGGAAAGGAGTCACCATGTCAAAGTTTTTATCTTATGAAGATCGAATGATTATTGCTCAACGCCTTCAGGAGAATGCCTCCTTTGGGGCAATTGGTACAGAGTTAGAAAGGACCGTACAACCATTGCCAAGGAGATTAAAAAGTATTCCTATGACAAGAAAAGCGGTCGTCCTGGATATCCGTATAATCCTTGTAAATTCCGTGCTACATGCAAAGCAAAAAGGATTTGCGGAACAAGCTGTACACACCAATCCGCTTACAAATGCAGCCTGTGCTCTGAATGCACCTTACATTGTCCTGACTTTGTAGAAGATGTCTGTTCTGTCAAAAATAAGCCGCCTTATGTTTGTAATGGCTGCAGTCAGCTGCCGAAATGTACGTTATTAAAACGTATTTATGATCCGGCAGATGCACATGAGAGAGCACATCATGCTGTTTCGGAAGCCAAGAACAGGTATCATGTCCAACGAAGATGATATTGCAAGAATTAATCGGATCATCAGTCCTTTGGTTAAAAACGGGCAGTCGCTTCATCAGATCTATCTGGATCATGTAGATGAACTGATGTGTAGTGAAAAGACATTGTATAACTACGTGGATGCCCAGCTCTTTGATATCAGAAATATTGATCTGCCCCGTAAAGTGAAATACCGTCCCCGTTATAAGAAGCCTGAATTTAAAGTTGACCGGGGCTGCCGTATTGAACGAAGCTACACCGACTTTCAAAAATATCTGGGAGCACACCCGGAAACGACCATTGTACAAATGGATAGTGTGATTGGTCGTGTGGGAGGAAAATGTCTTCTTACCATACACTTTGTAGAAAGCAGTCTCATGCTGGCTTTTTGCGGGATGCAAATACATCAGCCTCTGTAATAGAGATCATAAACTTATTGGATGAAGCTCTTGGGGCAAAAAACATTTAGTCGCTTGTTTCCAGTTATTTTTGACAGATAACGGAAGTGAGTTTTCAAATCAAAGGAAATAGAAAAACGCAGCACCATTCCATGCAATAGGACAAAGATATTTTATTGCGATCCAAGTGCTCCTTATCAAAAAGGAGCCTGTGAAGTCAACCATGAATTGATACGTCGTATCCTGCCAAAAAGGAAGCAGTTTCGATGAACTGACACAACAGGATATTACTCTGATGATGAACCATATCAATTCTTATAAAAAAGAAAAAAGCTGAACAACCGTAGCCCATACGAAACATTCAGCTTTTACTATGGAGAAGATGTACTTAAGAAACTGGGATGTTCACCGGTTGCCGCCGAGAACATCATCTTAAAAGCCTAAACTTCTCAAAAAGTAACAAATAAATTTGCTGAGTGCCGTCAGAGCCAGAATAGAACAACTCTATCCAATCAAAACAGGGATGGATTCTCCGAATACAAAAAATTTCGAGAGGAATTGATCTCTGGTTGTCGTACGCAAATTTATTGCCTGAACGTATTATATCATATCGTAATGGAAATGAAAATTCGGGAATCTTGCTTGCAAAGCGGGACTTTCATTTACAAACCGGGAATCTCGGTTACAAAACAGGACTTTCATTTACAAATGGGGAGTCTTGGGTTACAAATGGGATTCTCGGGTTACTATTTACCCATTCAAGTATAGTATACTCAAATGCGCGTCTAATGTCAACACACTGTCATTATATAAGATACATACCTAAAATGAAAAAGATGCAATTTCTGATTTTTATGGTATATTGGAAATAAAATGATGTGATCGTTTATGCATACACAAAACAGAAAGGAGTCCGCCATGGATATAACAGGAGTAGGAAACCTATCATATTTATATAATTATGGAATTTCGGACAGCGATACCAGACATGTCACAGGAAAAGAAAACGGCATCGGAAGCGTAGATGAAAATGGGAAACAGAAGGAATGCCAGACCTGTAAAAACCGCAAATATGTCGACGGATCAGATGAAGCAAATGTATCGTTTAAGAGTGCCGCGCATGTTTCCAAAAATTTAAAAGGTAACCGATGGGATAAAGGCGCGGGAGGATCATGTGGATATGCAGGTGTAGGCGATGTATGTAGTTTACATTGACTAACGGGTATAACAGCTGTTGCCCTGTATGCACCAGTCAAAGTTGAAAATTGCATAAATGGCAGAAATATGTTACCATAAACATAGACTATTGACAGAAGGTATATGGAGTGGAAGCGATGGAAAAACAGGAATTTTGCATGGAAAAATCTCAGATATTTCAGGAGATGATCAGTCGTATTTCAAAATTATCTCAGGATAGTTATTTAATGGTTACTGATATGCAGCATAATTTAACATTTGTTCCAGAAAGTACTGCAGAATTTCTGGGGATTCCATCGGGATGGTGTGAAGATGGATATAAAATAGTGCTGGAAAAAGAGCGTACACCCATATGACTGCCCGGAATATACGGAAGAGATGAAAAAAAAAAACGTCTGCGGGGGATCAATCTGGAGAACGATCTGTACATCCGTATGGGAAAAAGACAAAAAAAGTATGTGATGACGCAGATTATAACGGATATGATTTTAGAGCAGGGCAAAAAACAGATATTTTATTGTTCTGCTTCGGAATCAGAATGTGATTCCGGAAATTGATCCGTTGACGGATCTTTATGGTCAGGTCAAATTTGAAAAAGATATTGTGGATTATATTCAGCAGGGACGAAAAGTAGCTGTTTTGGAAATTGAAATTGATCATATGAATGATATCAATATATTGTACGGAACAAATTACAGCGACCGGATTCAAAAAAGGTTCTTGCATACCGGTTTATTTACATGATGGATGCAGATAAAGCAGTTTATCGTATGGGAAATTCCAATTACGCATTTATTTTGAGGGATGCCAGCCGTGAAGAGGCTGCGGCATTTCTGGAGAAGATTCGCGCGCGGCTGGAGGAAAGTGTCGTCTTGGAAAACAACCATTTCTTTTGACTTGAAGATATATGCCAGCGGGATAATTCTTGATCATTATGAGGGAGAAATTTCCACGGTACAGAGTAAGCTGGAATATGTTTTAGGAAAAATGCGTACCAGACGGGATCATAAGTTAATGTTCTTTAATGATCTGGTACAGATCAATGGGGACGTGGATCTGGATCTGATGAAGATAATTCATCAGTCTGTGCTGAACCAATGTGACGGATTTTATGTGGAGTATCAGCCTGTCGTACATGCACAGACAGGGAGAGATTGCCGGAGCAGGAAGCACTGGTCCGTCTGGAAAAAAGAGCCATATGGTATTGTGCCACCGGGAATGTTTATTGACTGGCTGGAAAGTAATCCATGTATGTATGATCTGGGAAATTTTGTTTTGAAACAGGCATTGACGGATGCTGTGGAGTTTCGAAAATCAAATCCGGATTTTTTTATTAATGTCAATATGTCCGCAAAACAGCTGGAAAGGAAAACGTTCTGTGGTGTTGTCATGGCATTGTTGAAAGAAACCGGTTTTCCGGCGGGGCAGTTGTGTCTGGAACTGACAGAGCGGTGTAGAAGCATGCCGGTCAGCGTTATGGAAGAAAAAACTGTTGTACCTCAAACAACATGGAGTGAGACTTGCAATGGATGATTACGGTACGGGAAGTGCACCTTCAAGCGTCCTGCTGCAGACCCCGATGGATGAGATAAAGATTGACATGAGTTTTTTATCCGTGGAATTACGGATAATCAGACCAAACAGGCACTGGTGCGCAGCATGGTTGATTTTTCAAATAAAGCGGATTTAAAGAGCTGCCTGGAAGGGGTAGAGGATGAAAAAAAGCTGCAGAATTATCTGCGTTCCTTTGGAGCCACATGGTTTCAGGGGTATTATTATTCCAGACCGGTTCAGGCAGCTGCAATGCAAAAAATTGTTAAACATGGAAAATTGATAATTAGTCGGTGATGAGCAGATCAACGCCGGCTTTTTCATAGATTTCTCTTGGTTATTTTCGGATAATCCGGAGTCGGTGATTACCAGATTCAGATCATCAATAGAGGCATAGCTGGAGATGGATGAGGTGTCAAATTTGGTGTGGTCAATCAATGCAATTGTTTTAGCAGAAGCCTTGATACGCATGCGTTTTAAATCTGCTTCGTAGATACTGAAATCGGTAAGTCCGTTTTCAACGGAGAAGCCGCGTGCAGAGACAAATGCAATGTCCGTATGAATTTTCTGTAGCAGATCCACACCGAGGAGACCTTCAATGGAAGAAGAGGCAGAGGTAACGATTCCACCGGTCAGGATAACGGTGATCCCGGGGATATCCTTCAGAGCCAGTGCAAGGTCAATGCCGTTTGTGATAACGGTAAGTTCTGTAAAGCCGGTCAGTTTCATGCCAAGTGTATAGGCAGTGGAGCTGGCATCCAAAAAGATGCACATGTGATCTTTTACCATGTGGATGGCATTTGCAGCAATTGCCTCTTTTTCTTTTTTTATTTTCCAGTGCACGTTCATGAAAGAAATAGGCTTTTCCGGTAAGTTCTTTATTGTCTGCAGAGTTATCGTGGTAGAGTGCGCCTCCATGTGTTTTTGGGTCAGAAGTTTTTCTTTTATCCATCTGGTTTAAATCGGTACGGATGGTTGTGGTGGAAACTCCAAGCATTTCACTGAGTTCATTTGTGGTTGCTTTTCGGTTTTGTTTCAAATATTCCAATATAAGTTTCTGACGTTCTAATTGCAGCATGATGATTTTTTATACTCCTTTTTATATTTACGAAAACACAGATTTCGAAAGTTTATATATAGGATACTATACATCGGAATTGCATTTTTTGCCAGTGAAAAGTGAAAACAAAAAAAATGGCAAAGACGTGGATGAAAATCAGCAGCTGTGGTATGATAAGAAAAAAAGCATAAGGAGGGGTTTTTTATGCTAAAAGAGTGGGAAAAAAATCCGAAAACCATCGGAGGAGGAAATTAAGGCACGGCTGGAAGCGGTAAAAGAGAAACTGGCACGGCAGCAGCTTTTGATCAAAGAGCAGAAGATACCGGTTCTTGTTGTGCTTGAAGGCTGGGGAACGGCCGGAAAAGGTTATGCAATCGGCCAGATCATCCAGAATATTGATCCGCGTTTCTTTAAAGGTGGTGTCGATGCAGAAAAAAGACGGAGGATGACAAGAGAAAACCGTTTTTGTACCGGCATTTTGCCAAAATTCCGGAAGCCGGACAGTTTGTATTTCTGGATACGGCATGGATGGATGAGATTACGGAGGAGCGTCTGCACGGAACCATTTCCGAGGATGTATATGCCAACCGGATTGAAAGTGTCCGCCGGTTTGAACGGCAGCTTACAGACAATGGCTATCTGGTCATGAAATTCTTTCTGCATATTTCAAAAAAAGGAACAGTCACGGCGTATTGCACAGCTAGCGCATCAGAAGGACACAACATGGCGTGTCAGCAAAAAGATCTGTGGCAGAATGAACATTATGAGAAATGTATGGATGTATTTTCCGGATATCTGAAAAATACAAATATGCCATCCGCACCCTGGTATATCATTGATGCAAAGTCCAGAAAATGGACAGAAGTACAGATTCTTGAGACGCTTACCCAGGGGATTGAGATTGCTCTGAGCAATCACCAGATGGCGGTTCCGCTTCTGCAGAATGTATTTCCATTGAAAAAAATGCCGCTTCTTTGTGACATTCCGTTGGACAAGTGTATGGAGGAGGATGTCTATAAAAAGGAATTAAAGCAGCTTCAGCAGAGACTTGGAGAACTGCACAATCGTCTGTATCGTAAGAAAGTGCCGGTCATCATCGCCTATGAGGGATGGGATGCTGCCGGAAAGGGAGGTAACATCAAGCGGATTACGGGAGCACTTGATCCGCGTGGATATGAGGTTCATCCGATTGCAAGCCCGGAGCCGCATGAGAAGGCAAGGCATTATCTGTGGCGTTTCTGGACAAGGCTTCCGCGTACCGGGCATATTGCAATCTTTGACCGAACGTGGTATGGGCGTGTGATGGTCGAACGTCTGGAAGGGTTTTTGCAGCGAGAATGACTGGATGCGTGCGTACAACGAGATTAATGAATTTGAGAAGGAGCTGCATGACTGGGGAGCCGTCATCATCAAGTTCTGGGTGCAGATCGACAAGGATACGCAGCTGGAGCGTTTTACCGAGCGGCAGAACACGCCCGAAAAAGCAATGGAAGATTACAGAGGAAGACTGGCGCAACCGTGATAAGTGGGGATGCGTATGAGGGGCAGTCAATGAGATGATTCAAAAGACGAGCACTACCTATGCACCGTGGCATATTTTAGAATCCGTAGATAAAAAATATGCACGGATTAAAGCATTAAGGATCGTGATTGCTGAACTGGAAAAAAGTGTTAGACTGACTGGAAAAATAAAAAAGGAATACCCCGGCAAACGGAATTTCCGTTGCCGGGGTATTTTTTGCGACTTATGATGAAACATCGCAGAATTATGAATTTGCTTTTTTTTCAGGTTTTTCTGTGCTGTAGAAAGCATCAGCTTGATACGGTTGAGCTGGTTAACTTCTGATGCACCCGGATCATAATCGATTGCAACGATATTTGCGCCTGGATATTCGTGACGAATTTCCTTAATGACACCTTTACCGACGATATGGTTTGGCAGGCAGGCAAATGGCTGCGCACAGACGATGTTGGTTGCTCCCCTGTGCAATCAGTTCAAGCATTTCTCCAGTTAAGAACCAGCCTTCGCCGGTCTGGTTACCGCAGGAGACGATATGCTCTGCCTGTTTTTGCCAGATCCTGAATATATGCAGTTGGCTCAAAATGTTTACTCTTTGCAAGTTCATCCCTTGCATCCTTGCGCAGCCACTCAAAGAAGCGGATGAGCATATTGTTGATGCGCTTGGATTTTGCGGTAGCTCCAAGATAATCCGCCTTGAAATTCTGATTGTAGCAGCAGTACAGTAGGAAATCGGTCAGATCCGGTACAACGGCCTCTGCACCCTCGGATTCGAGAAGCTCCACCAGATGATTGTTGGCAGCCGGATGGAACTTGACAAGAATCTCTCCAACCACACCGACACGCGGCTTTTTTCATCCGTCATTGGCAGATTGTCAAAGTCGCGGATGATCTGACGGCACATTTTGCGATATTTACGGTGGGACAGAATCTTGGTGTTGCCAACAAAGTCAATGACACGTTTTTTTCCATTTTTCGTGTAATGCGTTGGCAGATCCCGGTACCTTTTCGTATGGGCGCACACGGTAGAGACAGCGCATGAAGATGTCTCCGAATTCCAGAGCGTACAGACCATGCTGGATCAGGCTTGGTGTTAGTTTAAATCCCGGATTTTTCTCCAGACCGACCATGTTGATGGAGATGACCGGAATATCCGGGTGGCCGGCTTTGGTCAGTGCACGGCGGATAAATCCAATGTAGTTGGTCGCACGACAGCCACCACCGGTCTGTGAGATCAGGATTGCTGTTTTGCTCACGTCATATTTTGCCGGACATTACCGCGCTCATAATCTGTCCGATGACAATCAGGGACGGATAACATGCATCGTTATTTACATACTTTAAACCGACATCGACACATTCTTCTGGCCGGAACATCCGGGATGACCAGATTGTAGCCTGCGGCACGGAATGCCGGAACGAGAAGTTCAAAGTGGATCGGGGACATCTGTGGACAGATGATGGTATAGTCCTTACGCATTTCTTCGGTAAAGATAACGCGCTCGTAATTTGCCGGCTTGATTTCGCGCTTTTCATGTTTTTTCTCTTTGACACGAATTGCAGCCAGAAGCGAACGGATACGGATGCGGGCCGCACCCAGGTTGTTGACTTCATCGATCTTTAAGCATGTATAAATTTTTCCGGAATTGGTCAGAATATCGCTGACACAGTCGGTTGTTACGGCATCCAGTCCGCAGCCGAAGGAGTTAAGCTGGATGAGATCCAGATCCTCTCTGGTCTTAACGTAGTTTGCGGCGGAGTACAGCCGGCTGTGGTACATCCACTGATCCATGACAATAAGCGGGCGTTCCAGATTCCCCAGATGGGAAATGGAATCTTCTCAGTCAGTACACACATACCGTAGGAAGTAATCAGTTCCGGGATACCGTGGTTGATTTCAGGATCCACATGGTAGGGACGGCCTGCCAGCACGATACCGCGGCGATGGTGTTCTTCCATATATTTCAATACTTCTTCGCCCTTCTTTTGCATCTCCAGCCGGGTCATGGCAAGTTCTTTCCAGCCTTCGGATACGGCATCACGTACTTCGGCTTCCGGAATATGGAATTCTTTCTTAAAACAGTCTACGAGCTGTTTGGAAAGGACTTCTTCGTTTGTAAACGCCATGAACGGGTTTAAGAACCGCATCTGTCCACTCGTAATTTCCTCAACATTGTTTTTAATGTTTTCGGAATAAGAAGTTACGATCGGGCAGTTGTAGTGGTTGTTTGCATCCGGAAACTCGTTGCGCTCGTAAGGAATCGCCGGATAGAAAATAAAATCTACATTCTGGTGGATCAGCCAGGAAATATGACCGTGCGCCAGTTTCGCCGGGTAGCATTCGGATTCGCTTGGAATAGAATCAATGCCGAGTTCGTAGATTTTTCGTGTGGACTGCGGAGAGAGAACCACACGGAAACCGAGCTTCTTAAAGAACGTTGCCCAGAACGGATAGTTTTCATACATGTTCAGTACACGCGGAAGTCCGACGGTCCCGCGGGTTGCTTCGGCTTCTGACAGAGGTTCATAAGCAAAAAATACGTTTGTTCTTATATTCGAAGAGGTTTGGAATATTCTCTTTGTTTTTTTCTTTTCCAAGTCCGCGCTCACAGCGGTTTCCGGTAATATACTGACGGTTGTCTGAAAACTTATTGATCGTCAGCAGACAGTGATTGGTACATCCCTGGCAGCGTGCAAGCTTGGTAGTGTAGGACAGTTTATTGATCTGTTCAATGGACAGCATCGTCGTCTGATAGCCGGCTTCGTGACGTTCTCGGGCGATCAGAGCAGCACCGAATGCACCCATGATACCGGCAATGTCCGGACGGGTTGCGTGGACACCGGCAATTTTTTTTCAAAAACTGCGCAGAACGGCGTCATTGTAGAAAGTACCACCCTGAACAACAATATTTTCTCCCAGATCTTTGGCATCGGACAGTTTGATCACCTTAAAATAACGCGTTTTTGATAACGGAATAAGCCAGTCCGGCGGAAATATCGGAAACGGAAGCGCCTTCCTTCTGCGCCTGTTTTACCTTGGAATTCATAAATACGGTGCAGCGCGTACCCAGATCGATGGGGTGTTCTGCAAACAGCGCAGCCTTGGCGAAGTCCTGAACGCTGTAGTTTAAGGATTTTGCAAACGTCTCGATAAAGGAACCGCAACCGGAAGAACAAGCCTCGTTGAGCTGTACGGAATCCACCGTCTGATTCTTGATCTTGATGCATTTCATATCCTGACCGCCGATGTCTAAGATACAGTCGACTTCCGGGATCGAAGAAAGCGGCGGCATAGAAATGGGCCACGGTCTCTACCTCGCCGTCATCGAGCATCAATGCAGCTTTCAGAGCTTCCCCGTATCCGGTGGAGCAGGAGTGTACAATGTGCGCACTCTCCGGAAGCAGACGGTAAATTTCCTGAATGGAACGGATGGCAGTTGCAACGGGCTTCCGTTATTGTTGTCATAGAATGAATACAGAAGTTTTCCGTCCTCGCTGACAAGTGCGATCTTTGTTGTCGTGGAACCTGCGTCAATACCGAGATAGCAGTTTCCGGAATAGTTTTTCAGGTCACCGGTTTCTACATGATTGTTTCCGTGCCGGCTGGTAAAAAGCATCGTAATCTTCCTGGCTGGCAAACAGCGGCCCAGACGGGCAACTTCAAACTCCAGCTTAATGCCGGTGGAAAGACGCTGCTGCAGAGATCCTAAAGTGGTCTCTACGTCTTCTTTTTTATAATTTAATGCGGAACCGATCGCTGCAAACAGATGCGAATTTTCCGGTGTAATTGCGTGCTCATCATCGAGATTTAACGTGCGGATAAACGCTGCTTTCAGTTCGATAAAAAATGCAGAGGATCCACCGAGAAATGCCACATGTCCGCGGATCGGTTTACCACAGGCAAGTCCACTGATCGTCTGATTGACAACCGCCTGGAAAATGGAGGCGGACAGATCTTCGCGAGTTGCACCCTCATTGATGAGCGGCTGGATATCTGTCTTGGCAAATACACCACAGCGCGCTGCAATCGGATAGATTGCTTTATAATTTTTGGCATATTCATTTAATCCGGAAGCATCGGTCTGGATCAGGGACGCCATCTGGTCGATAAAGGAACCGGTACCACCGGCGCAGATACCGTTCATACGCTGCTCCACATTGCCGCCTTCAAAATAGATGATCTTGGCATCCTCACCGCCCAGCTCGATGGCAACATCGGTCTGTGGTGCATAATGAGTGAGAGCAGTGGATACTGCAATAACCTCCCTGCGTAAACGGAACCTCCAGATGCTTTTTGCAAGGGTCAGTCCGCCTGATCCGGTAATAACAGGAGAAACAGAAAGATCCCCCAGTTCGTTGGATGCTTTTGGCAATTAAGGACGCCAGTGTCTCCTGAATATTTGCAAAATGACGCTCGTAATCGGAAAACAGGATGTTGTCCTGTGAGTCGAGGATTGCAATTTTTGACGGTGGTGGAACCGATATCAATTCCAAGTTTATGTAACTGCTTGTCACTCATAAATGTAACCTCCATGTGTAAGTAACTAAACTTATTATAAATAAGTATGATTTCAAAACAAAACCTAAAACATTATACGACAAGAATTGACAAAAGACAACGACTGAAAACATAAAGATTTTATAAAATGTTGGAAAGAACGTGCCGCTGCGTTGACAAGAGGGATTTGAAAACCGTATAATTGGTTGACAGAAAAGGTCAGAAGTGACCGTAACCATACATACACTATTCTATGTAGACAGGAGACAGATTTATGAACTGGATGGATAAACTGGAACGCAAATGGGGACGACATGCGGTCGCCAATCTGAGCAGATATTTTGTACTTGCGCAGGTGATTGGATACGTGGTACAGCTGACGGCACCCGGACTCATGAGTTATATGAATTTTGATATGGGCAGTATTCTGCACGGACAGCTCTGGAGAGTTGTGACATGGATTTTTTACACCGACGGCATCGCTGGATGTTTTTGGAATCTTATTTCTGTTCTGTGTGCTTATGTGGGGCAGTTCGCTGGAATCCATGCTTGGAACATTCCGCATGAATGTATTTTTTGTGGGGAAGTGTGATTTTGTGTGACATTGTAGGCGCGATCGTATATGTTACGCGGATTCTGCTGGGATATGGTTTTTCTCCGTATCTGTCCACGTATTATATTCTGATGTCCATGCTGCTGGCGCTGGCCATGTGTATGCCGGAGGGGAGAGGTACGCCTGTATTTTGTCCTTCCGATCAGGATGAAATGGATGTTAATTTTTGAACTGGTATATCTGGGATATCAGGTGGTTCGTATATTCTCGATCGGAATTGCAAGTTATGGAACCGGAATGGGAATTCTCGTGGGTGTTTTAAACTGCGTACAGATTGTGGTTCCGGTACTCAATATGTTCTGGTTTTTCCATGCAATGAAGACTCGTTTGTCCGGAAAACAAAAAGAAACGCCAGAAAGAATTCCGGGCACAGTTCAGTCAGCCTCGTCCGGGGTCCGGCATTGCACGTCACAAATGTGCCATCTGTGGTAGAACCGAGCTGACAAATCCGGAATTACAGTTCCGTTATTGCAGCAAATGCGTGGGAAATCGTGAATACTGTCAGGATCATCTGTTTACCCACCAGCATGTAAAAAATAAAATTTAGTGAGCGGAAAAGAAAAAAATCATGAAGAAAAAGTTTTTTAAGTGTTTTGCTTATCGTTGCGGTTCTGATAGGAATGGCAGGTGTCAGCGGAACACAGACAGAATCAGGAGAACAGAAAGCAGACAAAAGAACAAAAAAGCAGCAGGAAAACGAACAGACTGCGGAAACGAAAGTGGAAATTCCACCGGAAAATGAGGAAGAACAAAAGGGATGGATCGGTGTTATCTTAAACGGAGATGAGACAGAAGCCTATACACTGGCACATATTGACGGAATCCGGGCAGCAGCAGAAAATGTCAGTCTTCCGGAGCAGGATATCATCTGGAAAGAGCGTGTCGGTGCGAATGATGGCTGCAAAAGTGCGGTAAAGGATCTTATCAGACAGGGATGTGAGATTATTATTGCAAACAGCGCCATCTATGAAGAAGCAATAAAAAGTGAAGCAGAAAAGAATCCGGAAGTTGATTTTGTAGTTATCAACGATTCAAAGACACAGAGTACGGTAACGGAAGACGGAACAGAACTCACAAATCTTTACAATGTACATATGGATACCTACGAAGCTTCTTATGTGGCAGGAGTCACGGCCGGAATGAAGGTAGCAAGCAAAGCTGAAGGAAAAGAAAAAAGATTCCCGCAAAGAGTTTTTGACGAAAAGAAAAATGTAAACTGGGATATGTGGCGGCAGAGGCAAACGATGATGCACATGCAGATATTAATGCCTATTACCTGGGAGTAAAGGCCGTCTGTAAAAGGTTGTTTTACAGGTAGAAATACATAGATGCCTGGAATAACAGTGATGCGGAGGCAACCGCAGCCGGAGATCTGATCCGAGCGGGTGTGGGTTCTTTGCATCCAATACCGATCTGGATGCGGTTATGCAGATGGCTGAAAATGCAAAAAGAAAGCGGAAAATGCGTATACGCGGTTGGAAGAAACTCTGATATGCGTCAGATGGCAGGAAAGGCCGCGCTGACTTCGGTTGTCAGTGTGGTCGGTTTATTATACAGAGCTGTTTGATGCAAAGCTGAATGGCCGCTATATGGAACAGAACTGGAATGGCGGATATGCACAGGGAGCGGTTACAATTTCTACACTGGGAGAAAAAGTGCATCATCCGGAACCGGTGACAGAGTGAAAAAACGGAAGAAAAAATAAAAAAGGAAGAAACAGATTGCATATTTTTCAACACGTGCGCTGGACGGAATTCTGGAATCCGAAAAAGGACAGGAGCAATAGCGTACACAGGCGCGTTTTGGTTGACAAATATCGGGAATATCCCTATAATTATTCTTATTTGAGGAGTGCTGGAGGAATAGACATATGGAAAATGAAGCGGTTTCCAAAAATTTTATTGAACAGATTATTGAAAAAAGATGGCAGAGGGACATTGTGAAACGGTAAAAACCCGTTTTCCACCGGAGCCAAACGGATATCTGCATATCGGACATGCAAAGTCCATTCTTTTAAATTCAGGGTTAGCAAAAAAGTACGGAGGAGAATTCAATCTCCGCTTTGATGATACAAATCCGACAAAAGAGAAACTTGAGTTTGTAGAGTCTATTAAGGAAGACGTAAAATGGCTTGGAGCAGATTGGGAGGAGATCGTCTCTTCTTTTGCATCAAATTACTTCGATCAGATGTATGAAGCAGCGATTAAACTGATTAAAAAGGGAAAAGCATATGTATCCGATCTGTCTGCAGACGAAATCCGTGAGTATCGCGGTACTCTGACAGAGCCGGGAAAAGAAGACCCATATGCCAAAAAGAAGCGTAGAGGAAAATCTTGCGCTGTTTGAAGAAATGAAGGAAGGAAAATGTGAGGATGGAAGTCGTGTACTTCGTGCACGGATTGATATGACTTCTTCCAATATCAATATGAGAGATCCGATCCTTTATCGTGTGGCACATATGACACATCACAATACCGGGGACAAGTGGTGTATTTATCCGATGTACGATTTTGCACATCCGATTGAGGATGCAATCGAGGAATAACCCATTCCATCTGTACTCTGGAGTTCGAGGATCACAGACCGTTGTATGACTGGGTTGTGACAGAACTTGGATATAAGACCAGTCCGGAAGGGGACTCCGAAGCAGATCGAGTTTGCAAAACTGTACCTGACAAATGTAGTAACCGGAAAGCGTTACATCAAACGTCTGGTAGAAGAAGGCATCGTTGACGGATGGGATGATCCTCGTCTGGTTTCCATTGCAGCGCTGCGCCGCAGAGGATATACACCGGAATCCATTCAGAAATTTATCGAACTTGAGGTATTTCCAAGGCAAACAGTTCTGTCGATTATGCAATGCTCGAGTACTGCATCCGCGAGGACCTGAAGCTGAAACGTCCACGTATGATGGCAGGCTTTGATCCGGTGAAGGTTGTGATTGACAACTATCCGCAGGGACCAGACGGAGGAACTTCCGGTGGACAATAATCTGGAAAAAATCCGAACTCGGAAAGAGAACCGTTCCGTTTACCAGGGAAATTTATATTGAACGGGATGATTTTATGGAAGAACCGCCGAAGAAATATTTCCGTATGTTCCCGGGAAATGAAGTACGTCTCATGAATGCATATTTCGTGAAATGTGTCGGATTTGAAAAGGATGAGAGCGGGAAAGTTACGGTTATCCACTGCACATATGTCCCGGCATCAAAAGGCGGAAACAGCCCGGATGGAAGAAAAAGTAAAGGGAACCATTCACTGGGTATCGGCAGAACACGGAAAGAAAGTAACGGTTCGCTTATATGAGAACCTCATTAATGAAGAACTTGGCGTATATAATGAAGACGGAAGTCTGAATCTGAATCCGAATTCCCTGACTGTCCTGACAGAGAGCATTGTAGAGCCGGCATTGTTAGAGGCAAAACCATATGAGAGTTTTCAGTTTGTAAGAGAAGGATTTTTCTGCGCAGATTATAAGGATTCAAAGCCGGGAGCGCCTGTATTTAACAGAATTGTTTCTTTTGAAGAGTTCTTTTTAAGCTGCCGAAAAAATAAAGAATAGACAAAAAAGAGGCGTAGAATGAATTTATTATCGGGATTGGAAAAAATTTGGTCTGGATCAGATGGATACAGACCACCTCTTTGAAGAGGAAAAAGTGATACACCTGCACGGAAAGCACCGGAACCGGTGCCAAAAAAGAACCGGTTCACAGCGAAACTGAGTTCTTACTGATAAATCCATCCGTTGTCCGGTATGTGATAATGTTTTCCGTACAAGAATGGTAAAAACTGGACGGGTAAAGCGCATGGAACCGGATTTTGATCTACGTCCGCGTTTTCAGTACATTGATACAAATAAATATGATGTATCGTCCTGCCCACAGTGCGGATATACGGCGATGAACCGCTATTTTACCCATTTGTCTACCGGTCAGGTCAAGATGATTGAAGAAGGGGTATGCCATAAGTTCAAAGGGCAGAACCAGCCAAAAAAGAAGAACCGATGGAGCCGTATTCTTACGAAAAAGCCATTGAGCGGTATAAACTGGCTTTATATAATACACTGGTGAAAAAGGGAAAGAACAGTGAAAAGGCATATGAGTGCCTAAAAGATATCCTGGCTGTACCGCGGCTGGATTGAGGAGCTTTCCAAGGCAGAAAAGAAAGATGAAAAAACACTTGCCGAATGCCGGAAAGAAGAAGCCACGTATTATGAACAGGCATATGAGGGATTTTTAAAAAGCGATTGCATCCGAAAATTTCCCAATGTGCGGAATGGAAGAAAGTACCGTAAACCTGTTGATGGCGAATATAGCTTATAAACTTGGAAAGGTGGACATTGCATCCAGATTCATTTCCATGATTCTGACTTCACAGGCAGCTTCCCGAGTGGCAAAAAGACCGAGCGATGCTTTTAAAAGAAGAGATTATTGCAAAACTGCACGGCAAAGGATAATCTATGGCTGGAAAATTTTATGCGGTAAAAAGGGAAAAAGTTCCGGGAATTTATACCTCATGGGATGCATGTAAAAAGTATGGTGCATGGATTTCCGGGAGCTGTCTATAAAGGGTTTGCGACACGCGCAGAAGCGGAACAGTTTCTGGAAGAAAAAAAAAAGAGGAACAAAAAGGAACCGGAAAATTATGCGTTTGTCGACGGTTCGTTTAACAGTGCTACTTCCGTCTATGGATATGGCGGATTTCTCGTGACAAAGGGAGAACGTCACGTGATCAGCGGAAGCGGCAATGATCCCCAGATGGCATCGATGCGCAATGTGGCAGGCGAGGTGTTAGGGCAGCATGGCTGCAGTAAAAGAAGCTGTTGCCATGGGACTTACCGACTTAACCATTTATTATGACTATATGGGAATAGAGATGTGGGCAACCGGAGCCTGGAAGCGGAACAAACAGGGAACGATTGCCTATTATGATTTTATACAGTCCGTGAATGATAAAAAATTTCCCTTCATTTTGTGAAAGTGAAAGGACATTCCGGGGTAGAAGGAAATGAAGAGGCGGACCGGTTGGCAAGACTTGCTGCCGGGGTAGATTAGACAGACAGGGGTGACAAAGTGAGCGTATTTAATGTAGAACTGAAAAAAAGTGGTGGATGACAGTTACGATATTGAGATGGGGTATCGTCTGGAGGATCAACTGGTAGAGGATTTAGAGACCGGTCTTCTGGGAAAAATCAGGAAGTTTGCCGTGATCACGGATTCCAATGTACTGGATCTGTATGCAAAACCAATCAGTGAAAAGCTGAGCAAGGCTGGATTTAAAGTGGAACTGTTCGTATTTCCCGCAGGAGAAAAAAGTAAGACCAGACAGACGAAGGAGAAGATTGAAGATGCCATGCTGGAAAAAGGGTTCCGCAGAGATTGTGCTGTGATTGCAATCGGCGGAGGTGTTGTTACGGATCTGGCAGGATTTCTGGCAGGAACATATGGCAGAGGCGTACCGTTTATCAATTATGCGACCACACTTCTGGCTGCTGCAGATGCATCCGTGGGCGGAAAGACTGCCGTTGATACACCGCTTGCAACGAATCTGATTGGACTTTTCAATCAGCCGCGCAAGGTCTACATTGATATTGCCGCATGGAAAACCCTTCCGAAACGTCAGATGGCAAGCGGCATGGCAGAGACCATCAAGCATGCATGTCTGGCGAGCCGTGAAATGTTTGAGTTTATCGAGGAAAACTTGGATGATATTATGAGTTTCCAGAAGTTTGCCTGCGAATATATCGCAGAGAACAACTGTAAGATCAAGTATGATGTTGTTATGAAAGACGAGAGAGAAAGCGGACTGCGCGAAGTCCTGAATTTAGGACACACGGTGGGACGCGCCATTGAAACTGTCAGTGACTACCGGCTTCTGCACGGCGAGGCACTTTCCATCGGAATGGCGGCTATGGTACTGCTTTCGGCACGCCTTGGCTATATGTCAGAGGAAGAGGCAGAGCGTGTGACTAAGCTGTATGCGCGTGTGGGACTTCCGACAAGAATTCCGGATTATATTGATCGTGAGGCTCTGGTTAAGAAGCTTTATACCGACAAAAAGGTGCGTGACGGAAAGTTACGCTTTGTGATCGAAAAAGGCATTGGCGATGTAGTGGAGTTTGCACCGAATGTGTATGCCAAGCCGATCGAGGAGAGTCTGGCAAGAGAGATTATTATGGAACTGTAAAGGTTATACGAGGACGATGGGCTGTCGGTATTCGTTTGGTAATTCGGTCTGTATCTGCATGGAAGATGTAGTGCGGTACAGATCAGCACAGGCTATCATCGTGAAAAAACGTTTGTATGCAATTCCATGAAGGATAGAAGAAGCATCTGCAACTTTGGTAATCAAAGGAACGGATGCTTCTTTGATGGAGGAAAGAAGCGCAGAGGAATTCCTGCGAAAACCAAGCACACGCAGATATGGAATGCCATCCGGCTGCCAGAGCGCAGCATAATCGTCCTGCCGGATGTTGAGCAGGATGTGGGAGCAGTGCACGGCAGATGCGTGTGTAAGTTGTATTTTTGCTTTTTAAGAGATCGGCAAACTGTGAAAAGCTTAAAAATGTTCAAAGCTGCTGTGTGATCCGGTGGGGACAGATCCTTGCCACAGTCTGCAAAGACCAGCATAGCCTCCATCGTACAGTGCCCATAACCGGGTGTAGAGAGTCTGAGAAAAAAGCATCCGTGTCCAGAAGAAGGTTCTGCTGTGCCAAAGTGGCAAGGAGGGAGGCGGAAGTCTCGGGAAGCATCTGCGAAAGCTCGAAATCAAAGCTGCCTGTACTTATGAACATGGAATGGTTGTGGTTACCATCATTTTCAGATGGCACAAGCAGTGCGTTTCTTATGGCAGTTGCAGAGGCGTAGGTTACGCCTGTTTTTGTGCTGTGATAGCCTTCCCCGATACGTTGGACCGGCATACTGGAAAAAGTTCTGTCATGTACGCTGTTTATGGAATTCCAGCGGGCGATTGCTTTTTCGTATTCTAAGGCCAGAATATTGTTCGGAGATGCCAGAAAAGAAGAAACCGCATCAGAAGAAAAAGGAAGGCAGCAGGGAACACAGTGCGTGGCTTCGTGCGACAGGAAACGGATTTCCCTGCTTCATGTTATAAGAAACCAGCATCTGATAGTCCGAAGCATTTTTTGGAAAGAACTTCGACAATTGCCTGCATAAGTTCTTTTTCTTTTTCGGAGTTTCACAGCCATAGCAGAGCGTGTCAACGACGCCTGTTTTTCCGAGAAGCTGTACGCCTCCGGCAGCAAAAAATATTCCGCGGAAGCGGTCGCCCATACAGCCGGAAGTTCGAGTACCAGATCGGCACCGCCGAGAAGTGCCATGCGGGTGCGCGGGTATTTGTCGGCAATGGCAGGAACACCGCGCTGTAAGAAATCTCCGCCCATGGCAACGATCACAAAATCTGCTCCTGTAAGGTGGCGTACGGTTTCAATCTGATATTGGTGTCCGTTGTGAAACGGATTGTATTCGGCGATAATTCCTGCTGTTTTCACGTTTGCCTCCTGTTCGGTCGTTTCTTCTGTCTGTTTTTCTGTTAAAATATTAACACAGCTTTTCGAGGATTTCCACTTGTATAAGAAGGAAAATGTGTTTATAATGGAAAAAAGATTGTGGATTTCCACAAAATGAATAAGGACAAGGGAGAATTCAAATGAACGTATTAGTAATCAACTGTGGAAGCTCATCCCTGAAGTACCAGCTGATCAACTCTGATTCAGAAGAGGTACTTGCCAAGGGCTTATGCGAAAGAATCGGAATCGACGGAAGACTGGTATACCAGAAAGAGGGAATGGGTAAGGAGATCACGGAAGCTCCGATGCCAACCCACAAAGAGGCCATTCAGATGGTTCTTGATGCACTGCATAATCCAAAGAGTGGAGCAGTAAAGGATCTGAGCGAAATCGACGCAGTCGGACATCGTGTCGTACACGGTGGAGAGAAGTTTGCAAAGTCGGTGGTACTGACAGAAGAAGTGCTTGCAAAGGTAGAAGAGTGTAATGACCTTGCACCGTTACATAACCCGGCAAACCTGATCGGTATCCGTGCGTGTCAGGATCTTATGCCAAATGTACCGATGGTTGGTGTATTTGATACGGCGTTCCATCAGACAATGCCAAGAAAGGCATACCTCTACGGACTTCCATATGAGTATTATGAGAAATATAAAGTAAGAAGATACGGTTTCCACGGAACCAGCCACATTTTTGTATCCAAAGCATGTGCAGAGTATCTGAAACTGGATCTGAAAAACAGCAAGATTATTGTAGCGCATCTTGGAAACGGAGCATCTGTCAGTGCTGTATTAAATGGAGAATGTGTGGATACTTCCATGGGTCTGACTCCACTGGAGGGACTGGTTATGGGAACCCGTTCCGGAGATATTGATCCGGCAATCATGGAATTTATCGCAAAGAAAGAGAACCTCGACATCGATGGTGTCATGAATGTGCTTAAATAAAAAATCCGGTGTTGAAGGATTATCCGGTGTATCCAGTGATTTCCGTGATCTGGAAGCCGCTTATAATGAAGGAAATCCACGCGCCATTGATGCCTGTGAGGTATTTGCTTACACCGTGTGGCAAAAAATACATCGGCATATGTTGCAGCAATGAATGGTGTGATGCGATCGCATTTACTGCAGGTATCGGAGAGAATACTTCTTTCATTCGTGAAAAGATCGTTTCTTATCTGGGATATCTGGGAATCAAGCTTGATAAGAAGACAAACGATGTGCGTGGCGTGGAGAAATTATTTCCACACCGGATTCAAAAAAGTTACCGTATGTGTCATTCCGACCAACGAGGAGCTTGCAATCTGTCGTGAGACCGTAGCACTGGTAAAATAAATGTTGATAAATTTGTTGATAATTTGTAAAAATTAGTTGACAAAGCAGGACACCCTATGTATAATTGTTTAGGTGTGAATAGGAGAATACTGTGAAAAATTGATCTTTCAATCATTACAAAAATCCATAAACAAGGAATTGACACAGGGAGGCGGACATCTCGCTCACTTCCTTTCGTTCCCGCTTGGGAGATTTTCCTATTGTTCGCAAAGCGCCGGTGACATTGCAGATCCGTAATGAGGAGAATGCAGCGGTATTCGTTAAGGGTACGGTTGATATTGATGTGATGATTCCGTGTGCGCGGTGTTTTGAAGAAGTTCGGACGCCGATCCGTTTTGACATAGATAAGAAACTCACTGTTCGGGAAGAGGGACTTGTCGATGAAGAGATGGAGGAACCGGATTACCTGATTGGGTTTGAACTGGATGTAGATAAACTTGTCTACGCCGAGATTTTGGTGAACTGGCCAATGAGAGTTCTGTGCAAGGACGATTGCAAAGGAATTTGTAAAGTCTGCGGGATGAACTTGAATAAGGGAGCCTGCAGTTGCCAGAGAACAGAGCTTGATCCAAGAATGGCAGCAATCCAAGATATATTTAACAGGTTTAAGGAGGTGTAAACAAATGTCAATTTGTCCAAAGAATAAATCTTCTAAGGGAAGAAGAGATAAGAGAAGAGCAAACTGGAAAATGTCTGCTCCGACCTTAGTAAAGTGCAGCAAGTGCGGCGAATTAATGATGCCACACCGTGTATGCAAGAACTGCGGATCTTATAACAAAAAAAAAGAGATTATCGCGCAGGACTAATAAGGATAGGTCTTTAAAAAATCAAGAGTTGGCGGTTTTGCTGACTCTTGATTTTTTTTTTGCCTGAAAATCTGCCAATTTATCGTTGATTTATGGAATGATATATAGTATATTTTCTAGTAGATGCATAAGGAGGAACAGACCATGCAGACAATCACGAAAGTAGCTCTTGATGCAATGGGCGGTGATAATGCACCGGCAGAAATTGTTAAGGGAGCAGTTGATGCGGTCTCTTCCCGTGAAGATATCAAAAGTTTTTCTGGTTGGACAGGAAGATGTGGTAAGGGAAGAATTGCAGAAGTATCCATATCCGCAGGAGCGTATTGAGGTTGTGGATGCGCCTGAAGTAATTGAGATGGCAGAGCCACCCGTTCAGGCAATTCGAAAGAAAAACAGTCATCCCTCGTTGTAGGTATGAATATGGTAAAACAAAGAGAAGCGGATGCATTTTTGTTTCCGCAGGAAGTTCCGGAGCGGTTCTGGTTGGCGGACAGACGATTGTCGGACGCATCCGTGGAATCAAACGCCCACCGCTGGCACCGATCATTCCGACGGAGACCGGAATTTCACTGTTGATCGACTGTGGCGCAAATGTAGACGCACGACCGGAACATTTATTACAGTTTGCAAAGATGGGTTCCGTTTATATGGAAAACGTTGTGGGGATCAAGAATCCGAGAGTGGCGATTGTAAATATTGGTGCGGAAGAGGAAAAGGGAAATGCTCTGGTAAAAAGAAACATTTCCATTGTTGAAAGAATGTGAGGATATCAATTTTGTCGGAAGTATTGAGGCAAGAGAGATTCCACACGGTGGAGCAGATGTCATTGTGTGCGAGGCATTTGTCGGAAATGTCATTTTAAAATTATATGAAGGTCTCAGTTCAACACTGATCGGTGTGATCAAGGCGGGACTGATGAGCAATTTAAAGAGCAAGATCGGTGCGGCACTGGCATTGCCGTCACTGAAGAAGACACTCAAAGCATTTGATGCGAGCCAGTATGGCGGAGCACCGCTTTCTGGGACTGAATGGCCTTGTGGTAAAGACCCATGGAAGTTCCAGGGCAAAGGAAATTACCAATTCCATTTACCAGTGTGTGACATTCCGTGAAGAGAATATTAACGAAATTATCAAAGAAAAGAGTTGCAGATTCCCAAAAATAATGAAGAAGAATAAGAAAGGAAATGAAGTATTATGGAATTCGAAAAAAATTAAAGAAGATTATTGTGGACGTATTAAACGTGGACGAAAATGAGATTACGATGGATACCACATTCATTGATGATCTGGGGAGCGGATTCCCTGGATGTATTCCAGATCATTATGGGACTTGAGGAAGAATTTGATATCGAGATTCCAAACGAGCAGGCAGAAAAAAAGATTGTTACAGTAGGGGATGCGGTAGAACAGATCAAAGCTGCAATGAACGAAAACTAAACACAGATACGAAAGGAGTCCTGGCGGACTCCTTTGTTGTCAGAAAGGGGAAAGAAGTGACAGATATTAAAAATTTCAGGAAGTGATCGAATATCACTTTCATGATGAAAAATTGCTTCGTCAGGCACTGACGCATAGTTCATTGCCAATGAGAAGCACTTAAAGAAACATTCGGACAATGAGAGACTGGAGTTTTTGGGCGATTCCGTGCTTGAGATTATTTCCAGTGAATTTTTGTACAAAGAATCCGGATAAGCCGGAAGGAGAACTGACAAAAACTTCGTGCAAGCATTGTCTGTGAGCCGACACTGGCACTCTGTACCAAGGATATTGCTTTAGGAGAGTATCTTTACTCGGGAAAGGAGAAGACCAGACCGGAGGAAGAGGTCGCAAATCTATTTTGTCTGATGCACTTGAAGCTGTGATCGGGGCAATTTATTTGGATGGTGGTTTTGCTAATGCAAAAGAGTTTATTCATAAATATATTCTGACAGATATTGAACACAAACAGCTCTTTTATGATAGCAAGACTATCCTGCAGGAGGTTGTGCAGGGCGAACATGAAAGCTTACTTATGTGCTGACTGATGAGTCCGGTCGGATCATAATAAGAGTTTTACGTTCGTGCATGTATTGGAGGCGTGTCATTGGCAGCGGAACCGGACATACCAAAAAGCGGCGGAACAGGAGGCTGCATATCAGGCACTTCCTGATGTAAAAATCAGCAAAGGGGATAATACATGTATTTAAAAAGTAGTATTGAGGTGCAGGGATTTAAATCATTTGCAAACAAAATTGTATTTGAATTCCACCAGGGAATCACGGGCATTGTGGGATAGAACGGAAGTGGAAAAAGTAACGTTGCGGATGCGGTGCGCTGGGTACTTGGAGAGCAGTCGGTCAAGCAGCTGCGTGGGTCTTCCATGCAGGATGTTATTTTTGCGGGTACGGAGAACCGGAAACCGCTCAGCTATGCGTATGTAGCGATTACATTGGATAATTCAGATCATAAACTGGCAATCGACTATGAGGAAGTCACCGTTGCCAGACGTCTGTATCGTTCCGGAGAGAGTGAATATCTGATCAATGGCAGTCCGTGCCGACTGAAAGAAGTTTCAGAATTGTTTTTATGATACCGGTATCGGAAAAAGAAGGATATTCGATCATTGGACAGGGACAGATTGACCGGATCTTAAGCGGCAAACCGAAAGAACGGCGCGAACTTTTGATGAGGCGGCAGGAATAGTAAAATTCAAAAAAACGAAAAGCGACTGCACAAAAAAAGTTAGAGAATGAGAGAGACAATCTGGTCCGTGTAAACGATATTTTGTCGGAACTGGAACGCCAGGTGGAAACCGTTACAGCTGCAGTCGGAAAAGGCAAAACCTATTTAAAAAAGAAGAATGAGCTGAAAGATTATGATGTCAACATGTTTCTCATGGAAACAGAGAGAATCGCATCCGAGCAGCGTGAAGTAGAGGAAAAATTCAAAATTGCAGATGAACAGCTGAAAGAAAGCGCGGATGCAAGGGAAAAAGATCCGCCAGGAATATGACCGTTTGGGCGAAAGCATCACGGAAATGGACGAAAAGATCAATGCAATCCGGGAAAATATTAGCAATACGTCTGTGATGAAGGAAAAACTCGAAAGCCAGATCCAGATACTGGCAGAGCAGATCCATACGGCAGAGATGACAGATGAACATCTGCAGAGCCGTCTGGATGCCATTGCGCGGGAACAGAAGGAAAAGGAGGAGGCAAAAGCTTCCTACGAGAAAGAAAAACATTCCGGTGATGAACAGCTTGCACAGGTACGGAAACGACAGGAAGAAGCAGCACAGACACTGGCAGAGATACAGAAACAGATTGCATCTTGTAATGAGGGAATGGAACAGGGGCAGAAAAGAATTGTTTGCGCTGTTAAACCGCAGAGCAGATATTCAGGCCAAACAGCAGCGTTCCGATACCATGGTGGAGCAGATCAATATACGAAAAGCAGAGCTTGGAAAGCGTCTGCTGGACAGGAAAAAACGCAGGAAACGGATCTGGATTCGGTTCTTGCAGACTGTAAAAAGATCTCGAAGAGGTCAGTGCGCATATCCGAAAACTTTCGGAGCAGGAAAAAAATTAAGTGCAAAGGAAAAAGAATGGAGAACTAAGGCAAAAAGAAAATGACCGTGCATTAGAAGAAAAAGCAAAACGAATTTCACAGGCAGCAGTCTCGTCTGGAGTCGCTTAAAAATATTGCGGAGCGCTATGACGGATACGGAAACAGTATCCGCAAAGTGATGGAACAGAAAGAACATAATCCGGGATTACTCGGGGTTGTGTCAGATCTGATGCAGGTGGATAAGAAATATGAGATTGCGATTGAGACCGCTCTGGGTGGAAACATTCAGAATATTGTGACGGAAGACGAAGCAACGGCAAAGGAAAAATGATTGCATTTCTGAAGCAGAACCGTTTCGGACGTGAACATTTCTTCCGCTGACCAGTGTAAGCGCAAGAAAAAATCCGAAGAATGAAGCGGCACTGAAGGAGCCCGGAGTTATTGGAATTGCCAGTCAGCTGGTAAAGTGTGAGCAAAAGTATGAGGAAGTGGCGGCGTATCTGCTGGGGCGTGTGCTTGTGGCAGATTCGATTGATCATGCGATTGCACTTGCAAAGAAGAATCATTACAGTTTACATATTGTAACTCTTGAGGGAGAATATTTAAGCCCCGGTGGTTCCATGACGGGTGGAGCATTTAAAAATTCATCCAATCTGCTGGCAAGACGCCGCGAAGTGGAGGAACTGGAAACGAAAACGAATCGTCTGCTTCAGGAGATTGCGCAGATAAAAACCGCAGGGAGGATCTTCTTACGGCCATTGAGCTGAATGAGGAAGACCTCGAACAGGTGAAAGAAACCCTGCAGAAAGAATTTATTCGTCAGAATACTGCAAAGATCAATGTGGATCGTGCAATGCAGCAGAAAAATGAGAGTGAAGAAGTATTTTCAAGTCTCATGAAGGAACGGCAGCAGATGGATCGGCAGGTGGAAGAAATTCGTGCAGATCAGACAGGCATTAAGGAGGAACTGGAACATTCCAGACAACAGGAAATGGAAATCCAGCATGCGAATGAAGCGTTTCAGAAGATGCTTGAAGAACAGAAAGAACTGGAAAATGAAGCGGAATCGAACTTTCCGGAATTCAGCTTGAGGAAGCGAATATCCGGCAGAAAGTAGAATTTGCCCAGACAAACGTGGAACGTATCAATGGAGATCTGGAAAAATTTGAGACGGAAAAAGACCGGGCTTCTGGAGAATGCGAAAAATTCCAAAGAAGATGTGGAAAAGAAACAGCACGACATTGCAGAAATCCAAAAGATTTATTCCTGTTTTTCGGATTCTATGGGACAACTGAACAGAAACTTCTGTATGTGTCTTCATGGCAGACAAGCGCCTTGCATGGATGCTCTGCGTAAGACCAAGCCTCTATCCATAAGGGCTTTCCTGATTGAGATCGGAGAGAGAGAAGTCAAGGTTTCCGGAGGAAGGCAGCCGCTGGTTCCATGCGGAAAGTGCAACGATTTCTTCCGGTGCCATTGCCTCGGAATAGAGCTGACGCAAAACGTCAGTAACGGGGCAGGAGCAGACTGGTAAATGATCACGCAATGAATTTTCTGGCAGTGTATGGCGGCGATTTTTCAAACGGGCCTGGTCAGAAACGTGTCTCAGAAACCGGCAGCAGAAAATGGGCCCGCGGCAAATCACCGGAGCCTCCGGCACTGCAGAATGCACATCCTCCGTAAGAGAGTGTTCCGTCGCGGCTGGGCACGTCATCCCACCGCTTAGACTGAGACGGTACACTCCCTCGAAGACCTCTTTTTACAGTAATCGTTCAGAGAATAGTAGCGATTAGCGGACATGAGACTTGACTGCTTCACTTACAACTTCTGCCACACGTGGGTCAAATGCTTCCGGCATAATGAAATCTTCATTTAATTCCTCGTCCGAAACTAAGAAAAGAAGCGATAGCCAGAGCAGCAGCTAACTTCATTTAGCTTCTGTAATCTGAGTTGCTCTGCCTTCTAAAGCACCCTTGAAGATACAGGGAAAGCCACCACGTTATTTTACCTGGTTTTGGTAAATCGAACGACCGGTTCCTTGCCACAATGCGGGCACCTGCCTTTTGCCAGATCCGGCATGATCTCCGGTACCGGATTTGCCATGGCAAAGAGGATTGCATCTTTATTCATAAAGAAGCAACCATTTCTTCGGATACGATTCCCGGAGCGGAGACGCCGACAAAAAATATCTGCACCCACAAAAAAGCATCTGCCAGAGTACCTTCTTTTCCTTCCAGATTGGTAACTTCCATCATTTCTTTCTGCATCCAGTTGAGATTCTTGGAGCTTTTGCTCAGGGATGCCGCTTTGTCACACAGAGTCACATCTTTGAATCCGTAACGCAAAAAGCAGCTTCGTAATGGCGATACCGGCGGAACCGGCACCATTTACGATGACTTTGCAGTTTTTTCTTTTTCTTTGCCTACGACTTTCAGTCCGTTGATGATACCGGACAGTACCACGATGGCGGTTCCGTGCTGGTCATCGTGGAATACAGGGATATCAAGGCATTTCTTTCAGACGTTCCTCGATTTCAGAAACAGCGCGGAGCGGAGATGTCCTCAAGATTGATTCCGCCGAATGCAGGAGCAATATTTTTGATGGTTGCAATGATCTCTTCGGTGTCCTGTGTGTCTAAACAGATCGGAACAGCATTCACATCGCCGAATTCCTTTTGAAAAGAACAACATTTTTCCTTCCATGACCGGCATGGCGGCATAAGGGTGGAAATATTTCAAAGACCGAGAGCAGCTTCCGTCGGAAACAACTTGGCAACCGTGTTGGCTTTCAGGTGTATGTGTAGGCAGCAGTTTTATCTTCCGCAATTACTTTTTGCATGGTTCTGCAACACCCGGTGATGCAATCGCGAGATCCTCTGCGGGTTTTTACTTTTGATTTTTGCAACGGTTTCGAG
>VOFK01003236.1_pt1 | contig 40770 bp, 47 predicted proteins | sample 5384121 | NCBI WGS metagenome assembly VOFK01 (sample SAMN12384730, study PRJNA508395) | human gut metagenome | isolation source: healthy gut J | host: Homo sapiens | reverse complement strand
CGATGTACTCGCGCCCTAAGCGGGAGAGGGTCTTTTACGATGACGCAGTTGATGTTGCCGTCGGTGACATCCTGCATCATTCATGAACGCAGGGCGGTCAAAGATGATGCCGCTGTATCCATCGTCGATCTTTTCGGAAACGACCTCAATATCCGGGTTGTGCTCCACAAAGTTTTCAATGAGCTTGCGCTGATTGGAAACGCTGTCGCTCTCACTGGAATGATCGTCGGTGTAGGACAGGCGGATATAAGCGGTGGCTTTGTATTTGGGCATGAAAAAGCACTCCTTTCTCCCGGACTGCTCCCGCATGAAAAGAGTGGTTATCTGGCTATTAGGTTTTCATCCTTTTCCACACCGATCATAGCACTCTCTGCGGAAAAAAGCGAGGATGTCGCTCAGCGCAAAATGCCTTGCAGACATTCCTCCAACGTAACGCCGTTCCCGGCGAAGCAGGCGTTTACCACGAAATCGCCGCAGCGGAAGCGGTAGGGATTTTTGATCTGGCGGATAAAGGCGGCAATGCGTTCTTCCTTGGGAAGATTTTTGTCAACAGATACTTCCCGGATGTCCACCAGTTCATCCGTGTGGACGTGGGATTCGTTTGGCGTTGGCTGCATCATGGCGATCTCCTTTCTCGGTTTGGGGGTTTCCTCAAGGTCACATGAATGCGCTGACGGAAAGGCCGTCAGCGCATGGTATCTGACTTTGAGAGGCGGCTGCGCGGGCAGAATTGAGCCACATAACATAATGGCGAATACCGGCGCAGCCGCTCTGCTTGTCCATTTGAGAAGATCCATCCTATTTGCCACGCGCCCCGGATAGTGGGCATGATGCAGGCCGCCCTTGGCAGGGCTGTCATAACTCCACGATACCGCTGCCTCAAAGAGCTGGCGCATACCGCAGGGTTCCCCCTCAAGTCTGTGGGAGGGCGTGAGCAAGTTTCATTATCCGCCGCGCTGTCATCGCGCCCAATTTGCCGAATCGGGTCTAAGGCTGCGTAGATCGCTCGGATGGCTTGTCCGGAATCACCTCCTTGAAGCCATCGTCGTGGCGGCGCACCTTATGCCGCTATCACGCGGGTTTTGTGCCTGCATCATGGTCTATTCAGTTTTCAACGTTCAACGAAAGGCTTCGTGGAGAATGTCCCTTCACCTATCATCTTTTTTTAGGGCATTTTTGCAAGGTGTTTTTGAGCATTTCTCAGGGAAAAATTTTTTTGATTTTTTCTTCATTGCAGTGGTGAATGCTTTTGAAAAGTTCCTGATGGGACACCCTTCTTTCCCGCCCAATTTCATCAACGGTCATTCCGTCAATGTAGTACATCCAAAGTCTGCGGAACTGTGTTTCCGTCAGCTTGTCCCTGATCTGAGAAACCATCGCGGAAGCCATTCTGCGCCGCTCAGATTTCTCGGGCTGGCGCTCCATAACCACATCAATGGCAGGAATGGAAAGTGCGGCTTCGGACAGGACATCAATGGACGTATTGTGTTTCCCCTCTACCACATCCTGATTGTCCTCAGTGCGGTAGTTTCCATCCGACCAAGATTTCCATTTCAGAAATTCTTCCTCGCTGGCAAAGTCCTCGCGGGTCAGGCGGACGATGACTTCATTGGCGTCCATATAAACGATGGCATCGGGGTCTTTCTTATTCAGCGCATAGATGCTTTTTCTATTAAACATTTTGTTCCTCCGTTCAGATCCGAGTGGGTAAAAAGGCCTGAACGAAGGGCGGCAGGGAGCGGCAGCCCACGGCGGAAAGTGCCGTGAACGACAAAAAGCGCCCACACAGGCATAAAAGCCTGTATGGGCGCTTGGGCGCGGTTCAGTATGGAAATTGTCGGCGGCTGTCGGAGGGCATAGGTATCCTACGGTGTCCGGGTATCGCCCGGTTATGCTCCCGGCGCGGCTCGTCGCCGCAGCATTAGCGGCACCTCCTGTGCTCTCCTGTCATACGCATAGGTCCCTTTCATCTGAAAAATGTTGGGACAGCAAAAACGACGGCTGCCCCGTACAGAGCAGCCGCCGTTTTCCCTATACCATACGCTGCTTTTCAGTACCGCAAGGATGGGTGTCCTGTTATCGTCGTATTCTGATTTCTTTCAGGGCATTTCCGGCTTCCTCACCAGCTTGACGGTGAACGCCTGTTCCGTGGCCCCCTCCGGCAGCAGCTTTGCCATGACCACAAGCCGCTGATTGCCGCTGTTGGCCTTGTCATACTTCCGGCAGCAGGTGGAGAGGGGTCAGGAAGGTATCCCCCTCGGAGAAGGTCACACCGTCAATATCCAGCCAGTTTTTCCGCGCAACCGTCTCAAAGAAGCTGGTCAGGTCATCTCCCGTGGGATCAGGCGCAATATAGTCAAAGCCAATATCCGTGACGAATAGAGCGGTGATCTGGAAAATCATGTCCTCACCATCCGCAGAGAGATGGATATACGGATGCTCCTTTACGAAGTCTGCGTCCATATAACGGTAGAGCTTGGTGAACCGCACGCCGTCCGGGTCGCAGCTGCTGGCGGAGTGGCCGAAAAATGGTGGTGTTTTTGTCCAGCTTATCCCTGCCGCCGATTTCGTTTTCACAATGGGCATACCAGCAGCCCCACATGGCATACTCACCGTTTTTCATCCAGCTTCAGGTAATAGCCGTTGTCCTCCGCCTGCATCACGGGGTCGTCCACCTCCGCGCCGGGAATATACAGCCATGCCACGGTGTCGAGGTTCTTCGCTCTGGCTTCCGCCAACTCTGTCTGCCTGTCCTCCGAGGGGATAACTTCGCCTGCGGGAGTCGCTGATGGCTGAGGCGCAGATGTGCCGGGAATTCTCGATAGATAGGCTCCGTCTCTTTTCTGATAGCAGCCCATGACTGCCGTGGTCATAGCAAAGAGAAGGACGGCCATGCAGATGATCGGACGAATGATTCTTGTGATTCTTTTTCATAATGCTGTCTCCTTTGCCGCACTGGGATAGCGGCGCAGCTCAAAATGTCATTGATTTGTTTCTCGCAGCGAAAAGAAACAGCGCAGCTTCAGGGCGAATGCCCGTCCACTGCGCTGTCCGATGTTCGCTTATAAAGTCATGCCAGCGGCTTTGATGTTTAGCCGTATGTCAGCCGTTCACTTCTTGCAGCGCCAGAGGAAGGTCACGATCTGCGCTCTGGTGCAATCCGCGTCGGGGCTGAATGTGGTGTTGGTGGTTCCCCGGTGATGTTCTCCTTGACCGCCCACAGAACCGCATCAGCATAGTAGGCGGCGGACTTCACATCGGCAAAGGGATTGGCTGTACCCGCTGCCGGAGACTTCTCGGAACGCCACAGGAACGCGACGATCTGGGCGCGGGTGCAGGTCATGTTGGGGCTGAACGTGGTGTCGCTGGTGCCCTTGGCGATGCCGTTCTCCACCGCCCACAGCACAGCGTCGTAGTAGTAGCTGCCTGCGGGGACGTCGGCGAAGGGCATGGTGCGGGTTTCGGGCTTGGGACTGCCAGCGGCACGCCACAGGAAGGCCACGGCCTGCGCACGGGTGCAGATGCCGTCCGGGGCGAAATGGGTAGCATCGGTTCCCTGCGTAATACCGTTCCCCACTGCCCAATCCACAGCGTCCTCATAATAGCTGCCGGTGGCTACATCCACAAACACGCCGGTCTGGGGGTTGCCGTTGGCCTTCATAAAGATGACCTCGATGGTATGGGTTCTGCTGACATTCTCAAAGGTGTAGGACTTCACCGCGCCGATGCTCTTGCCATCGATCTTGACGTTGGAGACGGCATAGCTCTTATCTGGGGTGATGGTGAAGGTCTGATCTCTGCCCTCACGGACGCTGACGCTGCCGGAGGGAGAAATAGAGCCGCCCGCCCCGGCAGTTGTCTTGATGGTGTAGTAGCTGTCGTACCAACCGCCGCCACTGCTGGACTTGTGATACAGCTCAACCTCGCCGGTCAGGGTCGTGTAGTTGTCATCATCAGGCGTGAAGCGCCATTTGTAGGTCGTGTTGGCCTTGACCGTGGTATCGTCGGGCAGGGGCTCGCCCTTGTCATCCACCCATTCCAGCTTGCCGTCACTGGGATTCAGAGTGCTTCCCTTGGTGGTCAGCGCCGCGTCCTTCAGCGTCTTGCCGCTGGTGGTGATCTTGGTGTAGTTTGGCTCGCCGGTAGGCGTGGCCGGTTTGATCATGAGCACGAAGGGAGCGCTGGTGACGTCGTTGTAGTCGTTGTCGCCCGCCTTAGTCGCGATGACGCTGACAGAGCCGACCTTGACGGGAGTCAGAACGCCGGTTTCGGGATCGATGGTCGCCTCGCCGGTGCTCGCGTCTGTGTCGATGCGGTAGGTCACTGTGCCCGTGCCGGAGCCGCCAGTGGTGGTCAATGTCAGTGTCTGACCGTAGACCACACTACCCACACCGGTGATGGTCAACGGCTTCTGATCGTCCTTTTCTGTCAGAGTGACGTTCAGCGTGATGGTGAAATCCTCATAATTGTCACAGGACGCCTTGAGGGTGATGGTGATCTTGTCACCCGCCTTGCCGCCGGAGATGGCATAGGTCAGCAAGCTGCCGTCCGCTGCGAAGTCTTGCTTGGACAGGACGATGCTCGCCTCGCTGCTGAACGTCCAGTCCTGCCCGGCGGGCAGTCCGGCCCAGTCCGGCGTGTAGGTGTGATCCGGGCGTCCGTGTACTTCTGCTCCAGCTCGACCGTTTTGAGGTTGCCGCCATCTGCCTTGTTCACCGTGACTTCAAGTTCAATGTTCTCCACTGTGTTGTAGTTTTTGGTGTCCTTCGGAGTGAACTTTGCCTCGGAAGGTCTTGGCGGCAGTCGAAGCGCCGCCCACAGATTCGCTGCTATCCATCCCAACTCCAGCCGTCCGGCAGCGTCACATCCGCCAGCGTCTGACCGTATTTTTGCCGTCAGCCCGGTGGGAACGGTGTAGGTCGGCGTTGCCTTTGCTACCACAAATTCGCAATACACAGCTTCAAATCCGTAGTAGTTATCCGTATCACCAATGCTGGCGTACATACGGTAGGTACCGGCGTTCAGCGCGGGCGGATTCTGAATATCCCACGTCTGAACGGAGCCGCTGTCCGCAGCGGCATAACGGTAGGTCACTTGAGCATTCAAATCGCCCGTCCGGTCCGTCAAGGTCGGTGTGCTGGGCGTTTTACCGTAAGTATAGCCCGCCATGCTGACCTTGCCGTACGGTTGAGCCTTTTCGACAGTGATATTCGATCTTCCCGAAATCGTTAAATACTTCTCGGTGTCAGTCGGTTCGAAAATCCACTCGGCTGCATAGGTACCGTTCCCAACCACGGGTATATGCGTGCCGTCCACCCATTCAAAGGTTCCATCGACATCCACGTTGTTGACATTATCATGGAGCTTGCCGGAGAGAGCGATGGTATTCAGGGCGTCGCCGTAGGTGATGGCGTTCTTGCTCAGCGTCGGTGTGCCGGTGGGAGTGATCCTGTTCTTCGCAATGACGTTGATGGTCAAGATGATATCCTGATAGTTGCTCGTGGAGACGGTAACAGTGATCGTGCCGAATTGTCCTTCGTCCGTGCCGCTTCTGTTTGCGTCCAGTGTCAGCTCGCCGGTCTTGCCGTCTACAAGGGTAATAAAGGAGCCAACGCCCAGATTGGTATCAACCTTCCTGTCATAGGTGATCGTGCCGTAGTCGCAGGGAGCAGTCAGCTTCGGCAGCAGCGTTGACAGGTCAAAGGAATAGGTCTTGTGCAGGCCGTTGGTGATGGTCAGCGTACCGGACTGGATATTTGTGGGTGCGGCGGCCTTGGTGATGGTGAAGTCCTGGGTTTTCTCCTTGATGACGTAGTTGCCGCCTGCAACGTCCTTGATGGTCACCCGGCCGGTACCGGCGTTGGTGTTGTTGGAATACTCTACCGTGTATTCGTCTGTCGGAATGACCTCATTTCCGTCCTTGAGGGTCACGGTCGGCTCCAGCGCATCGCCGGTGTAGGTGCAGGATGCGACTTCAATCGCGGGTGTCACTTCTCTTGGCGTAATCTTCCACTTGACCGCGGCCTTACCGGTGTAGTTGCCGGTACCCTCGATAGTCAGGGTGAGGCTGTCATTGACATTGGTGGCCGTGTTGCCGCTTACAATACGGTAGGTAATATTTTCAGTCCATTTTTCCAGTGCCACACCGGTAATCTTCGGCGATTGCTCCGCCGCGTTGTATTCGAGGTCGGCAGATTCCAGCGTAATCACTGCGCCCTCGATGGACTTGGGAGCGACCTCGACAGTTGCGGTGTCGGTTACGGTTGCGTATTCCTCGGAATCCGGAGTGAACGTCCATTCGACACTATGACCAAGCGTACTCGCGTCCAGAATCGTATTGTCCGGTTGCTGCCACGAGAAAGTGCCCTCGACCTTTGCGCCGGTATTGGGGTCTTTCATCTTGCCCGAAATTTCGCTCTTGCTCAGTGTGTCACCGTAGGTAATCGGCGTTGCGGTGATCTCGCCGTCCAGCACGGGAACGATCTTGTTCTTCGCGATGACTTCAACGGTCAGGAGCATGTCCTGATAGTTGTCCGTGGTGATCTTGACGCCTACGGTTCCGACGGAACCTTCGGTCTGAGATTCGACAGCCGGGACAGTCAACTGGAACTCATCGTTTGATGTGATCATTGCCGTCGAATTTGCGTAGCCGCCCTCTCCAATCAGATCGAAGTTGCAGGCCTCATATTTGATGGAGCCGTACTTACAATTATCGCCCAGCGTCGGCAGCGCGGGAAGATTGACCAAGTAAGTCTTTGCCAGCCCGTTGATAACGGTCAGCTCTACGGGCTGCACTGTGGGCGCAGCGGCCTTGGTGATGGTGAACCGGTTCACATCATCGGTCGCGAAAACGTCGCTGACCTTTGTGGTACCTTCCGACTTACCTTCAAACACATAGTTATTGCTTGTGAGCGTCATGGTGAAGGAAAGCGCCTTTCCGTTTCCGACCTCCGGCGAGGGCAGATAACTCCCGTCCGCCTGCTTACTGGTAAATTGGGCGTCAGAGAAGGAGAGCGCCGTATCGGGAAGTTTAATCTTCGCCGTTTTGCTGAGGAACGTCAGCTTGTCCGCAGTGAGCGTGACATCTGCACTGCCGTCGTAGGTCTTGGAGATTGACGAAACAGAGAGAAGGCTGATCGGCAGCGGGTCGATGGTCACGGTGAACGTACCGGTAGCTGGTTCGTGGTTCGCGGCTTCCGCCTTGTAGTAAACGGTGTATGTGCCCGCGTCGGTGAATGTCGGTACGCCCGAAGTATAGTTGCCATCTTCCTTGTCGCTGTAGGTGAACGTCACGGGAGTGCTGTCTACGCTTTGTCCAGACGCGATGATCGATGCGATCTGTTCCTCGCCGGTGTAATACATGCTGGATGCTTTCACGGAAACGGTCAGCTCCGCCGGTTTGACCTTGATGGTCACAGTTTCGGTCACGGTCGCGTATTTCTCGTAGCCCGCAGCCGGAGTGAACGTCCATTCGGCTTCATAGTCGCCTGCGTTAGGATTGATCGTGCCGTCCGTCCACGCGAACGTACCGTTAACGGATTTGCCGGTGTCGGGATCCTTCATCGTGCCCGAAATCCGGCTCTCGCTCAATGTCTGGCCGTAGGTAATCTCGCTTGCAGTGATTGTGCCGTCCGGCGTGGGCTTGATCTGGTTCACCGCGTTGAGGACGAGCGTCAGTTGAAAGTTTTCGTAGTTGGTGGTGGTGACATTCACCTTGACGGTACCGATCTTGCCGGTCGCTGTTCCATCTTTCGCATAGAGACCTACCAAAGTCAGCTTGCTCCCCTCAAATTCCGCTATCTCCGGGTCGAGATAATATCCATGAGCGGTGAAGTTGATAGCAGTCTGCCGATTCCCCCAAATCGTAGCGCACTGTGCCGTAATCTCCATTGGGCGCTTCGGGCAGCAGCTTGCTGAAATCGTAGGTGTACGTCTGCTGTGTGCCGTTGATTACGTTCAGTGTGTCGGTCGGGATATTCATGGGCGGGGCGGCCTTATTGATCTGGAAGGTCTTATCATCAAAATCCGCGCCGTTCAGTGTAAAGTCCTTTTGGGTCGTGCCGTCTTCAAAGACATAGCCCGCATTCTTTAACTCGATGGTGAAGGAGACAGTCTTTTTCTGGCCGGCATCGGCGGAATCATAGTGGGCGTTGGACACCTCATAATCTGTACCCTTACCGCTGCTTTGCAAGACCTCAATGGCGGAATACACGCTCTTGCGTCCTGCCTGGATGCCATGCTCCTGCCAGAATGCAAGGATATCTGACACGGAGGCAGGATGTTTATCATCTGTACGTTTATATAAATACCGCTGTAAGAGCAACAGTCCGTATTGGGATCCGTTTTTCATGCTGAGACCTCCGGTCCAAATTCATATCTTCTCTTATAGTTTAATGAGCGGATCTTATTCCGTCAACTGTTTCTGACTCCGTGATGGTCAGGCGCATCGCATTTTGTCTGCACTATTGCTTTATAATAGAATACCAACGGCCTGCACAAGACCTATTCTCTTGCTCTCTCAACGCTGCTGCCGAAGCTGACTGCTCCCTGTGACTATGGCTCAATCACCTATGACAAGAAGGTTGTTACCGATCTGGGCACTGGCTCCTTTATTACCCTTGTAAACGGCAAGACCGGTGAACTGACGCTGGAAGCAAACAGAAGCGGCACAGACGAAGGACGACTCGGCACGATCACTGTTACAATCTCCACGAGCAACTATCAGGATATCACTCTGACCATCAACGTCAGCGCGGAAAACAAGATCACTCCGCAGGCGGACGGCGCAGTGACGGCAACGGACATCACCCATGGTCAGACACTGAATGACAGCAAGATCGCGGGCAAGGTGAAGGACGGCGACAAGATGGTTAACGGTACGTTCGCATGGGTGGACGGCACAGGCGCTGTATCCTACCGCATTGACACTGCTAACAGCACAGGCGAGGCGACCATCGATCCCAACACCGGCGTTCTGACTCCAGTCAAGGTCGGCTCCGTGAGCGTCATCGCAACCAAGGCGGGCGACAACGACTACAACGACGTCACTAGTGCTCCCTTCGTGCTCATGATCAAACCGGCCACGCCCACCGGCGCGCCGAACTACACCAGAATCACCATAAGCGGTAAGACACTGAAGGACGCGGCGCTGACCATCGAGGGCAGCACGCCGAACCCCAATGACGGCAAGCTGGAATGGGTGGATGACAAGGAAAATGTCCTATCCGGCAATACCACGGTCGAGGACAACACGGCCTACAAGTGGCGCCTCACGCCTACTGACACCAACTACACGACACTGACCGGCGAGGTTGAGCTGTATCACAAGTCCAGCGGTGGCGGCAGCGGTGTGACGGCTCCCTCCATCACGGTCCCCGTTTCCTCTGAGCAGGAGACCGTGAAGGTGGATGCGATCGTTTTTGGCAGCACCGCAGCCGTGGAGGTCACCGACAAGCAGCTCGATCAGGTCACTTCGGGCGGCGACATCGTCACCGTGGACGTCTCCGGCCTTAAGGACGTGGACAGCGCCAAGGGCACCGGCGAGACGACGTTCAGCCCCAACGCAGATTGCACCAGAGCGCAGATCGTAACCCTCCTCTGGCGTTGCAAGAAGTGACCCAGCTGAACAGCAAAGCCGCTGACATGACCACATAAGCGAACATCGGACAGCGCAGCGGATAGGCTTTTTGCCATGACGCTGCGCTGTCCTGATTTTATATTCCGCATGTTTCCATACTATCGTAAACGGTAAATAACCCGTACCTGCTAAAGCGGGAACAAATATGTCATACTTGTCGCGGGGAGGGTTCTTAATACTCCTCGCGGCATTACATATAGGGAGGTCTGTGCATGGAATACGGCTACGCGAGAATTTCCACAAGAGAACAAAATGAGGAGCGCCAGCTCATCGCCCTGCGGGAGTTTGGGCGGAACGACGGCCAGATCATTCTGGATAAGCAGTCCGGCAAGGATTTTGACCGACGCGGCTACAGGAGGCTGCTGCGAAAATTGAAAGACGGCGACACCCTTGTCATCAAGAGCATCGACCGTCTCGGGCGAAATTATGAAGAGATCCTGGAGCAATGGCGCGTTATTACCAAAAAGAAAGGAGCGGCCATCGTCGTGCTGGATATGCCGCTGCTCGACACGCGCCGGAGCCGCGACCTGACCGGTACGCTGATCGCGGATATCGTGCTCCAGCTTCTGAGCTATGTGGCGCAGACGGAGCGTGAATTCATCCATCAGCGGCAGGCGGAGGGCATCGCTGCGGCAAAGGCGCGGGGCGTAAAGTTCGGACGTCCCTATAAGGAACTGCCCGCTGGATTTCAGGAGGAGGTCAAGGCGCGTTGGGAGCGCGGTGAGCTGTCGGCGCGGGCAGCGGGCAAAGAACTGCACATTGCACACAGCACATTTTTGTACTGGGTGCGCGGCAATATATGTTAAAAAGTCGTTAAACGCGAGAATTGTCGGATATAAAAGTAGACCTTTTTGGGCACCTTGCTATTGATATTTTGGACAAAACGTGATACTATAAGGTACTAAAAGAATCGTTTATTGGGTAATGGTCAACAAAGCCTACATTATTGACCACTGTCCGGCTATAAGGGAGATTGCCGGTTTGAGCGCCGAAAGGACGGGCTGGCGGATCGGATGCAAAGGGGTGAGCATGGATGCGAACATCGTTCTACGACTTTTGCGTAAAGCAGGGCCATAGGGCTCTGCTGGCGCAGTGGGACGAGGTTCGCAACGCGCCGCTTACGACTGGAAACGTTTCCTTCGGAAGTCATCAAAAGGTATGGTGGCAGTGCTCCAAGGGTCATAGTTGGCAGGCGAACCAGGTCTACTCCCGTTCGGCGGGCAGTGGCTGTCCGTACTGTACCGGACGCAAGGAAGTGCCTGAAAACTCGCTGGCGGTGCAAGTTCCCCCTTGAAGCTGAGTGGGACGCGGAGAAAAACGCTCCGCTGAAGTTCGCCGACCTGACCATCGGCAGCCACAAAAAGGTTTGGTGGCGCTGTTCGGCGGGACATTCCTACGATTCGGTCGTCAAGAGCCGTGTGCTGGGCACCGGCTGTTCCGTCTGCGCGGGGCGTGTTGTTCTGCCGGACGAAAACTCCCTCGCGGCAAGGTATCCCGCACTTGTTGCCGAATGGGATACCGAGAAGAACGCTCCTCTATTGCCGACGCTGGTCGCCCCGGGAACGGTGAGAAAGGCCTGGTGGCGCTGCCCCAAGGGGCACAGCTACCGTGCCGCCATCTCATCCCGCGTGGGTGGTGGAACAGGCTGCCCATTCTGCGCAGGACAAAAGGTCATACAGGGCGAAAACGACTTCGCTTCGCAATACCCGCAGCTTGCCGCCCAATGGGACCGACAGAAAAACGGCGCTCTGATACCGGAGGCAGTGACTTCCGGCTCCAACCGCCGCGTGTGGTGGCGCTGCGAAAAGGGACATTCCTATCCGGCTGTTATAGCTCACCGCGTGCGGAGTGGAAGCGATTGTCCGTATTGCTCCAACCACAAGGTTCTGCCCGGCTTCAACGACCTCGCGACGATAGAGCCGGTCGTTGCCTCGCAATGGCACCCGACGCGCAACGGCAGCCTTACACCGCAGCAGGTGACGCCCGGCAGCCGCCGCAAGGTCTGGTGGCTCTGCGATAAGGGTCATGCGTGGCGTTCGGTCATCAGCAGCCGCACGGGAAAGAAATGGTGCGGCTGTCCGATCTGCGCGGGCAGACCATTGAGCCAATGCACAGCGATTCTAAGTGAATCTCCGGCAGAGCCGGTGAAATAAGTGCCCACCTGCAGGGAGCTGCAGAATATATAAATCTCTCATAGGAGGATCAAAATGAAACGCAAAGCATTATCTCTCATTCTTGCGTTTGCCATGGCAGTCAGTCTGTTCACGGTAGGCGCAAGCGCGGCGGAGCCTACCTACGGCGACACCGCGGGCCACTGGGCCGAGGCCTCCATCGAACGCTGGAGCGGCTACGGCATTATCCAGGGCAGCAACGGCAAGTTTGACCCGGACGGTCAGCTTACCTGTGCACAGCTCGCCACCATTCTGGCAAGACTCCTGAAGCTGCCCGCCGCAAAGGACGCAGGCTTCATCGATAACCCGGCGGACGCCTGGTATTATGACGCCATCAACCGCTGTGCCGCCGCTGGCATTCTGAAAGGAAACGGCGATGGCACCGTGACGCCGAATGCGTCCATTACCCGTGAGCGCGCCATGGTCATGTTGGGCCGCGCTCTGGGTATCGAGCCCATCGAAAACCCCAATCTGACGCAGTTCACGGACGGTGCGCAGGTGGCGTCCTATGCCCGGGGCATGCTGGCTGCTCTGATCAGAGCCGGTATTGTGGGCGGCGTGACTGCCGACCAGCTGGCTCCTCAGAACAACATCACCCGCGCAGCCACCGTCACGATTCTTGACCGCGCCATCGGCACCTATGCGGACAAGGCTGGCGAGACGGTCAATGCCAATGGCAAGGGTATCGTCCTCGCTGTGGCAGACGATGTGACCATCACCGGCGAGGTGAACAAGCTGCTCGTGCCTGCCAATGACATCGAAGTGACCGTTAAGGGCAGCAAGAACATCGATTACATCGTAATCAGCGGCGACAACTCCAAGGTCATTCTGGACAACGCCTCCGCGGACAATGTGACGCTGGACGGTGAAAAGAGCGCAGTTGAGACCAAGAACGGCGCCAAGATCGACAATGTGATCGTAACCGAGAATGCTCCCGGCGCCACGGTCGATGTTGGCAGCGGCACCACCGTCGGCAATGCAATGGAGAACCATGCTGAGGATGCCACCGTCACCGGCAGCGGCACCGTGAAGAAAGTGGAGTCCGACAAGGACATCACCGTTAGGACCAAGGAAACCGACGTCAAGAACATCGGCGATGAGAAGATCACTGTCACCGACAAGAGCGGCAAGGATACCACGGTCGGTACCACCGGCTCCGGCTCCTCCACTACCGTGAATAAGGGTACCACCAGTTCCGGCGGTGGCAGCTATACGCCTCCGGCGCAGCACACCCACACCTGGGATGCAGGCGTCGTGACGAAGGAAGCGACCTGTACAGAGGCTGGAGTCAAGACCTTCACCTGCTCCTGCGGCGCGACTTACACTGAAGACATCCCCGCCAAGGGCCATAATTATAATAATGGCGTGTGCAGCAATTGTGGCGATAAGCAGCCGGAAGTCAAGGCAACCGAAAAGGCTTGGGATGCTTTGGATGCAAAGCTAGCAGGAATCAAGGGAAATGACGGCGCAGTGCTGGTTACCGCGAAACGGGAGGGTACTGCATACACGCTGAAACTGAATGTGGATGCAATTCAGTCCGGCGCGGCAGCTTTTGGTGATGATTTCCTCACCGGTCTTGCTACCAACCTGAAGAACGCTTTGGATGAAAACTTTGGCCGCTATGTGCTGACTGCGGATGGTCAGGATGTTTACAACAAGGGTACTTTCCAGAACACCGCACTGAAGAACGCCCTGTTCTCTGTGGCTGACGGTTTCTTTTATACGCTCAATCACATGACAGAAGAAAACGGTGTTTATACCTATAAGACTGTCAACGCCAAAGTGACCGGCGACAATACCTATGCATTCACGATTGCTGTTCAGCTCGAGGGCGAGGATGTTGCTAAGGTGAAGAGTCTTGCCGGAACGCTGGCTGACCACCTGCAGATGGAGATGCTGGATAGCGACGCCATCAACAGCCGTTATGGTATTACCGTTAATGAGAGCAAGGCCATTGTGGTCACGATGGAAATGCCGGGCAAACTGATGCAGGCAGGCGTGGATAAGATTGGAAGCGGTGAAGACGCTCAGAAAGCATTTGTTGGCGACGGTGTCACCGTTAGCGCCTTGCTGGGTATCATGAATAGCATCGATTCCTTGGACGGCGTGTTGGGTAGTAATGCCAGTGATGTGAATTCCGTATTGAATACGGTTAACAGCAACGCTAATGTTGTAAACAAGGTTCTGAGCAAGATGACCGCTAAGGTTACTGCCCAGAATGGAACTACGGCTAACTTTGACATGACCTTTACTCCCAGCAATACGGGCAATGCATGGAAAGACTTCATGGCTGGTGTGATCGCTATGACCGGCAGTGATGAAGGCAGTGTTGGTGCGATGAAACCCAACCAGTTTAAGGTTGCTCAAGAAGGCACTTATAAAGATTACTACTATGCTGTTCCTGTGACTGTGACAATTGATTTGGATAGTTCTATGGGCTTCCAGGCAACGGAAACGGTTGTTGTGGTTATGCACATTGACTTTACCAAGTATTCCAAGACCGGCACTGGCCAGCGTATCTGCTGCTGAGCCCACTGAGACTCCTGCTGCAGCGGAGACTTCTGCCGAATAAGGATTAGTTTGGGAAATTGAAAAACTCTGATTGATTGTCCCACGCATGGGGCAGGGACAAGCGCCCTGCCCCATGCGGTTTTCCCGTTTCTCCCAGCACTGGTGTAGCTGCAGCAATGCTGAGAGAAGTAAAAAAAAAAACGACATATAGCCTGAGGACTAAAGAAGATGTGAAGGGGGTGATGCAAATTGAGGGGTACACGACTGGCTGAATTATCCATGTCATGGACGAAAGATTATTCCCTGAGTGCTCTTCTCTTGCTTGGAACGATCTTTAACATATTTTGGCTGTACAGGATGCGGCGGCAACTCCAAATGAAATGGTACGCCGTGATAGCATTCTCGGTGCTGCATACGGTATGTGGTGTTTTTGAGTGTAAAAAGCATTTGCATTTCTGGAAACCGGAGATGCTGGCAACATGAGCTTATTCGGCGGAGTGTTCTTTATGCCAGTGCTTTATTTCATCAGCGCAAAGGTTTCAAAACGCAATATCAAAGCCGTTTTTGATATTTTTACGATTTGCATGATCTTCACAGTGATGTGTGCTCGAATCAACTGCATCGTCTCTGGCTGCTGCCCTGGCTTAGTTATACCAGGAACGCATTATCACTTTCCCACAAGGGAACTTGAGATTCTCTATTACATTGTGATGCTGATTCTGCTCATCCCAAGAGTGAAAAAGAGCAAGAATCCCGGCAGCATTTACCCGTTATATATGGCATCCTACGGAGCGTTCCGCTTCATTGATGAATTCTTCCGAACGTCCTCTACGGGGATGCTATTCCACCTTTCTCATGTCTGGGCAGCCATCGCATTTGCGGCGGGACTCAGCATTTACATAGAAATAAACGCCAGAAATCATCAACGAAAGAAGGTAATAAAGAAATGAAAAGCACATGGAAGCGATTTCTTTCGCTTGTGCTCTGCATGTGAGTGCATGGTCATGGCACTGCTTCCAAATGTGACCATGACAGCGTTTGCAGCAACCAGTGGAACTGTGACAGGCTTAGCTGACGAGAACATTGGACTGAGTTTTACAGGCGACGCAGATGATGCTGGTCGGCCAATGGTACGAGCATTACCGGCGCAGCTACCAGCACGGGCGGATGCGACGGTACAAACTATGACTCTACGCTGACAATTGCCAATAAGAAGTCGACAACAGCAACCCTTTCCTTTGACTACTCTATTGAGCAGAACGGCGGAAAAATTCAGGTGGATGGTACAGAGGTTTCTTCGGGTGCCAGTTTTACCAAGGAACTGGCACCCGACGAGGAAGTTAAAGTATACATCAAGTCTGGCAGCACCAGTGCTGCTACGAAGATCACCCTTACCAACGTGGTTCTGGTAAGCGATGTCAATGCAACTGCGACATTCGTGCCTGCTGAAAACGGTACTTATACAGTAGACGGAAAACTCATTACCGAGGAATATAGCAACACGCAAAGCTCCATGACCGCCTATCAGGTGGCGGCGACTACGGCGGATGGTTATCAGTTCTTGGGCTGGTATAACCTGACCACAGGCAAATGCATCGCGACTGCGGCAACCACCGCCCTGAATATCGAAAGTGACTGCACCGTTACGGCGAAGTTTGTGAGCAAGTCTCTGGCGCTTTTTGAGACTGGCGGTCAGCGGTTTGCAGACCTGAATGAAGCGGTTGCCTATGCACAGACAAACGGTCAGTCCAAGATTACCTTGGCGACCGATGGTTCTATCGGCGGCAGCTATACCATTCCGATTGGAATTACACTGTTGATTCCGTTTGATGAGGCGGGAACGCTGTATACGGATGCTCCTGCGGCAATTCGCACAGCCCCAGCTTCGAAGCCGTTCCGAACGCTGACGATGAGCGAAGGAAGCTCCATTACAGTCAATGGCGCGATTAGCTTGGGCGGCAGATATTTTGCCGCTGCCGGCAGCCAGCAGGGACGTCCTGTGGGTGATTACGGCTATATCAAAATGGCTGACAACAGCTCCATCACGGTCAAGAACGGCGGTAATCTCTATGCATGGGGCTTTATCTCCGGCAGCGGCTCTGTTTTGGCGGAATCTGGCGCTACGGTGTACGAATTCTATCAGATTGCAGACTTCCGCGGCGGCAGCGCATCTTCCAGCATGGGCCATGGGGTGTTCCCATTTTCGCAGTACTTCGTACAAAACATCGAAGTTCCCTTGACGTTGAATGCCGGCGCCAATGAACAGGTTTATAGCGGCGTTTATGCAATGAAGAGCACATATACTACTGCTATTAATTTCATTGGCGACACCGGTATGTTCAAAGTAGACTCCGGAAGCTTTACTAAGGATTACGACGAAAAAGACGGATCGTCTTGTATTCACAGTAAACGGCGAGGCGGCATTGAACACGTTGTCGCTGACGCTTGCAGGCATGGATGTCAACTCTGCAAGCTACGTATTGCCTATCACCGCCAACAACATTACCATCAATATCCAGTCCGGAAATGTGACGATCAATCAGGATGCAGCTCTGCTGGCGGGCGTTGAGGTCAATATTGCGGAGGGCGCTGGCCTGACGGTTGCAAACGGGAAGAATATCTATTTCTATGACAGCGATGAGTGGAACTCCGACAACTTTGTCTGGGGTCCCTGCAAGTTTAAGTCCGTGGCCTATGCGCCGGGTAAGGCATACAACCGCTCCGATAACGACTTGGTTGATGCGAAGATGGATGTGAACGGCAGCGTAACGGCTATTGGCGCCATCTACACCACCAATGGCGGCGCTGACATTTGCAGCAGCAACGGAACCGGCAAATATGTGCAGCAGAGCATACTTGGTAAGGAAACCGCAACCTATCAATATAATGCAAATGGCAATAATGCGGTGACCATCCCCATCACCGCCGCGAAGCTACACAACGCAGACGGCACCTACACCGAGACGGCAAATGCCAGCGCGGGTACGACCATTATCCCCTATCTGGATGGCGTATGGGGCGGTGCTGCGAACATCACTGTTGACTTTGACGCCAACGGCGGCGAAGGAACGATGCCTACCTGACAGGTAAGCCCAATACGAGTTTTGATCTGCCAAAGAACACCTTTACCCGCGAAGGCTACACCTTCACCGGCTGGAACACTGCGGCAGACGGTACTGGCGCGGCCTATGCCGACAAGGCGCCCGTGAAATTCAGCGAGAATACCGCCCTTTATGCCCAGTGGACTCAGGACCCGGTCATCACCTTTGACGCCAACGGCGGCAAGGGAACCATGGGTACGCAGACCGTGAAGCCCAATGAGGCGACTGCCCTGACCGCCAACACCTTCACCCGCGCGGACTATGATTTCACCGGTTGGAACACGGCGAAGGACGGCACCGGCACGGCCTATGGCGACAAGGCAAACATCACCACCAACGAAAATGTCACCCTCTACGCCCAGTGGACGCTGCACAAGTACCATGTCCGCTGGCTGAACTGGGACGACACAGTCTTGCAGAAGGGCGACTACACCTGCGAGGATACGGCTGGATGGGATGATTCGAACAACGAAACCCCTAGCAGACCCGAGGATGAGAACTATACCTACGTCTTTGCGATGCGCTGGACTCCCTATGATGAGACGAAGGGAATCGACGGCTGGGGCTTCAACCCGCATGAGGACGTTGACTTCAGGGCAGTATTCAACGAATTTAAGAAGCTCACCGTCACTTTTAATGCCAACGGCGGCATCGGCACGATGGATTCGGTAAAAATCGTCAACGGCGGGTCCGGCGAGTATTACACGCTTCCCGAATGTGGCTTTACTCGCGAAGGCTATGACTTCGCCGGTTGGCTCATCACCGGAACTGTTGGCTACGATACTTTCGAGACGTATGAGCTTCATGACGAGAAATGGGACAATGAAATGCTCCTCGCCTTCTCCGACCTGACCCTCAAAGCCAGCTGGAAGGATAACCACTCGCTGACCGAGGTTCGTGGTAGCCGTGAGCCTACCTGCACTGAGGAAGGCTACACCGGCGATACCTATTGCAAGGTTTGTGATAAAGTACAAAAGCCGGGTAAATCCATTCCTGCAAAGGGCCACAGCTGGAATGAGGGCGTGATTACCACCGCCGCTACCTGTGAGAACGCCGGTGCCAAGACCTACACCTGCACAGTTTGCAATGCAACCAAGACCGAAGCAATCGACGCGACTGGACATACTCCGGTTGAAGTTGCGGAACAGCCCGCTACCTGCACCGAGGCTGGTCATAAAGCCGGTACGAAGTGCTCCGTTTGTGAGGCGATTCTCTCCGGTATGGAAGAGATCCCCGCGACCGGCCACACTGAGAAGACCGTTGCGGGCAAGCCTGCGACCTGCACCGAAACGGGTCTGACGGATGGCATCAGCTGCTCTGTCTGCGGAACGGTTATCAAAGCACAGACAGAGATTCCAGCCAAGGGCCACAGCTGGAATGAGGGCGAAGATCACGACCTCTCCTACCTGTGAGAATGTTGGCGTCAAGACCTACACCTGCACGGTTTGCAAAAGAAACTAAGACAGAAGCGATTAACGCGACCGGGCATACCCCTGTCGACGTCGCTGAGAAGCCCGCTACCTGCACCGGGCTGGCCATAAAGCCGGCACGAAGTGCTCCGTTTGTGAGGCAATCCTCTCCGGTATGGAAGAGATCCCTACAACCGGCCACACAGAAGTAATCGATGCAGCAAAGGCCCCAACCTGCACGGAGACTGGATTGACCGAAGGTAAGCACTGCTACGCCTGCGGTGAGGTGATTACCGCGCAGGAAACTGTTCCCGCGAAGGGTCACACGGAAGTGGTTGATCCGGTGGTCGGGCGACTTGCACGAAGCCGGCAAGACGGAGGGTAAGAGCTGCTCCGTCTGCAGAGAAGTTCTCAATGCACAGACTGAGGTTCCCGCCAAGGGCCACAGCTGGAATGAGGGCAAGATCACGACCGCTCCTACCTGTGAGAACGCCAGTGTCAAGACCTACACCTGCACAGTTTGCAATGCAACCAAGGCCGAAGCAATCGACGCGACTGGACATACTCCGGTTGAAGTTGCGGAACAGCCCGCTACCTGCACCGAGGCTGGCCATAAAGCCGGCACGAAGTGCTCTGTCTGCGGCGCTACGATATCCGGTATGGAAGAGATCCCTGCGACGGGCCATACCGAAGTCGTTGACACGGCTGTTGAGGAACCTGCACCAAGACTGGCCTGACCGAAGGCAAGCACTGCTCTGTCTGCAACGCGGTCATTAAGGCACAGGAAGTGATTCCCGCCAAGGGACATACCGAGGTCATTGATACGGCAGTTGCACCTACCTGCACCGAGCCCGGCAAGACCGAGGGTAAGCATTGCTCCGTCTGCAATACTGTACTTGTTGCCCAAGAAGTGATCCCCGCCAAGGGCCACACCGAGGTCATTGACGGGCAATTGGAGGCGACCTGTACGACGCGCCTGGCAAGACCGAGGGCAAGCATTGCTCTGTCTGCAACGAAGTGATCGTTGCACAGACCGAGGTTCCCGCCAAGGGCCACACCGAGGTCGTCGACTTGGCAGTCGAGGCTACCTGCACTGCACCCGGCAAGACCGAAGGCAAGCACTGCTCCGTCTGCGGTGAGGTGATTACCGCGCAGGAAACTGTTCCCGCGAAGGGTCACACGGAAGTGGTTGATCCGGTGGTCGAGGCGACTTGCACGAAGCCGGGGCAAAAGACGGAAGGCAAGCACTGCTCCGTCTGCAACGAAGTTCTCGTTGCACAGAAAGTGGTTTCTGCCAAGGGTCATGATTGGGATAGTGGCAAAATTTTAAAGCAACCTACCTATGGAGAAAACGGTGAAATGCTCTACACCTGCGCTATATGTGATGAGTATAAAACTGAAATTATTCCTAAGCTGGTGAATGGCGGAGGCGGTACTGGTGGCGCTGGCGGTGGCAGTTCTTCTGCTGGTAGCACAACCACAAAGACTGAAACGACCATCAACCCTGATGAATCTACCACCAAAACCGAAACAAAACCCGACGGGACAGTGGTCGAGACTACCACCGGTAAGGACGGTTCGACCAGCAAGACCACGACCAAGAAGGACGGCAGCTCCGTGACCGAGAGCAAGACCGCCGACGGCACGACCGGCACGGTCAAGACCGACAAGGACGGCAAGACCGAGGCGGAGGCCAAGATCAGCAACAAGGCGGTCGAGGACGCGAAGAAGTCTAGCGAGGCGGTCAAGGTGCCCACCGAGGTCAAGGCGGGCAAGGACAGCAATTCCGCCCCGACCGTCAAGGTCGAGCTGCCGAAGAACGCAGGTGAGACGAAGATCGAGATCCCGGTTTCCAACGTGAACTCCGGCACGGTTGCGGTCATCGTCCACGAGGACGGCACCGAGGAGATCGTCAAGAATTCCAAGCCCACCGAAGACGGCGTTCAATTGACTGTAGACGGCAATACGGTGGTGAAGATTATTGATAACTCCAAGGATTTCATTGACACCCGTAATCATTGGAGTCGAGATGAGGTCAACTTCGTCGCTTCCCGTGATATATTCAATGGCGTCGGGAATAATCTCTTTGGTGTCAGTCAGCCCATGACCCGTGGCATGGTGAATACTGTGCTGGCAAGACTTGCGGGCATTGATACCACACCCAAGAATGGCCAGAAGTGGTACGAGGTTGGTACCGAGTGGGCCAAGAGCAAGGGCATCACAGATGGCACGAACCCCGAGGCGAGCGTGACGCGCGAGCAGCTTGCGACGCTGCTTTATCGCTTCTATGGTTCACCTGCGATTAGCGGTACGCTGCGCTTTGCGGACGCGGGAGCAGTCAGCGCTTACGCGCAGGATGCGCTTCTTTGGGCGACGCAGAACGGCATTATGAACGGCGTCGGCAATAACTGTGTCGCGCCGAGCGCAGATGCCCAACGCGCGCAGGTCGCCGCGATGATGGGGCGGTACCTCAAGAACGCGGACTAAAGCCGAATACGGCACAGCAAGGAGGGGGTCCGATGGACCGCCCTCAGTAAGCGTAAAACGTAACCGCATATAAAAGGCCGCCATCTCAAGTAACCGTCAAAGCTGAGGGCGGCTGGACAGACATGGGACAATAGTAGCGGAACATTGCGAAACTTCCCCACCACTATAATGTTCAGGGTGTGAAGTAAATGACGAGCAATGAACTGAAACACGAAGCCAAGAAGCAGGAATGGAACATAGCTATACAGGAATGCCGGGGCAGCGGTCTCTCCGTAAGCGAATGGTGCCGGCAGCAAGGTGTTACAACAACACTCCTGGCAAGTTTCTCAGGCATCCCTCTTTCTTTTGCGGAAGCTCAAATCCTGCCAAGTAAAAAAACCGTTAAAATGCTGCGCAGCGGATTGAAAAAATAAGCCAACGGGACTATTTTATACAAGGTGAGTGTGTAAAATCAAATTTTTTAGGGGGAGGCGGATAAAAATGCCGCACCGAAAGAAGATTTTACTCTCAGACAGTAATGAAGCCTTCAGTATGCTCCTGGCGGATTCCCTGCGTGAGCGCGGAAACTTCCATGTATTTCACGCAAAGGATGAGGACGAGACAACCAAGGCGCTCCACCGGCACCGACCTCACGTTCTTCTGCTGGATTTTCTGCTGCCGCACAAGGGCGGCTTTCACGTTATGCAGCATCTGCGCGAGGACGGGTATAAAATCTCGACGATTTTTATGACAGCTCTGCCGACGCACAAGGTCATAGAGGAGGCATACCGTCTGGGCGCAAGCTTTGTGCTCCCAAAGCCTTTTACGGCACGGGCGCTGGCCGAACGGATACACGATGCACTGCACAGTGATCGGTCCTAATTTGCACACATCAAAAATAGTGACCGCCATCTCAAAGCGAGCTGCTGCTCAGCGAGATGGCGGTCTTTTATTTATGAGTCATATAGCATTCTTGTGGGGCGTTGGCTGGCAGAAGTTTTTCAGCCCAGAATTCGTCAGCTTGGCTCAGCCCCGGAGCACTCTGCAGAACACAAAGAAGGTATTTGTACGGGCCAAGTTTGTTTTCTTTCGCCGTTTCAATCAGGCTGTAGATCACTGTACTGGCTTGCGCGCCACCCGGCGTATTGGCAAACAGCCAGTTCTTTCTGCCCATCACAAAGGGGCTTAATGCTGCGCTCGGCACGATTATTGCTCAGCTCCAGACGGCTATCCTCCAGATACCTTGTCAGGTATGGCCACTGCTCCAGCAGATAGTGAATGACCCTGCCCAACGCGGATTTCGGCGCGGTTTTCGCCTGCATCTCATTTGCCCATGACAACAACGCGTCTAAAACAGGTTTCTCCTGCTCCAGCCGCTTTTTCATATCGTTCCTCCGGCGTCAGCTCTGCAAACGCCTGCTCCAGCTTGAAAAGCCGGGAGCAATAGCATTCGCCAATCGCTGCCGGGCGAGTCCTTTTGCATCTCCTTGGGCAGCGTTTGCAACGCTACCTCGTCAAATTTTCGCCTGCATGTGCCCAACAGCCCACCACGCGAATACTGCCCGGCAGTCTGTGGTATCCCTGGTATCCGTCCGCGTGCAGCCATCCTGAGAAACCTTGCAGAAAACGCTCGGCGTGCTCCGGTTTCCTCGTGGGCTGATACTCATACAGCACAATGCCCTGTTTTGCGCAGCCGCTGGTGCGGTACAGCCACATATAGGACTTGCTGGTGGAGGAACGTCCCGGCTCTTTCAGCACCTGCAAGGTCGTCTCATCCGCATGCAGCACCGGCTCCTTGCAAAGCTGCTCGCGCAGCGTATCGTAGACCGGCCGCAGCCACTTCTCCGAAGTGTTCAGCAGCCAGTTAGCCATGGCCTGTCGGGACAATTTCAGACCCTGACGCTCAAACTCCTGCTGCAACCGGTACAGCGGCGAGTACATGACGAATTTTTGCGTTGCCAGATAAGCCACTGCCTCCGCGGAGGCAAAGCTGCCGGGCAGTAGCGCAGGCTCTTTCGCTGCCTTTACAATGTTGGCTTCACCGGTCTCCTGCTCGCAGTTCTTGCAGGCGTAGGCGTAGTACACGTCCTCGCGCACCCAGAACTCTGCCGGCTTCATCTGCAGTGTTCGGCGAACCTCTTTGCCGATCTCAACCATCTGGCTGCCACAGGCAGAACAAGTCCGTTCGTTCTCCGGCAGACGGTGCTCCACTACCTCGGTGGGAGTACCCTCCGGAACGACATCCAGCACATTGCCGGACTGCCGTTTGCGCTCGTGCGCCTTCACGGTGATCTGCTTCTCTATGGCGGCTTTGGTGCCGAAAGCATAGGCCTCCAGCTCATTGTAGGTCAGGCTCAGTTGCTCCATGACCATCTGCTCCGCCTGTTCCGAAGAACGGCCAAACAGCTTTAGACAGCTTCAGCTGTTCCAGCAGCCACTCGTTTTGCAGCGTGAGGCTGGTAATGACCTGCGCCTGTTCCTGTTCGCGGGCAGCAAACTTTTTGCTTCCAGTCTTGCATGCGCCTCTTCCAACTTGGCGCTCTTTTGCTTCCAACTGCGCATTTTCCTGCTGGAGCTGCTCATATTCCGCGCGGGAAATGGTTACCATTTCTTCCGTGTTGCTTGTCTGCATTTCTCTGTTTTCCATGTAAACATTATACCACAGAATGCGGCAAAAAGCCAGTGTTTTCAATGATTTCCGCCTGTTTTGCTTGTTTAGACAGCAGTCAATCCCGTCACTGGGTGGTGGGCTTTCGGCTGTTCGATTTGCAGCCCCTCCATGAGCCAGCGGTACTGCTGCGGCGTTAAAGTCTTCACCTCGGATTCAGAGCGCGGCCATTGGTACGCGCCCTGTTCCAGTCGCTTGTACAGCAGGATGAAGCCATCTTTTTCCCAGTACAAGCCCTTGATACGGTCTCGCCGCCGCCCGCAGAACAGGAACAGTGTGTTGGTAAATGGATCCAGTTCAAACTGCTGCTGGACGAGGCGCGCCAGACCATCCTATGCCCTTTGCGCAGATCTGTATATCCGCAGGCGATATAGACTTGATCTGCACCGGTGAAATCGTTCAGCATAGGCGCAGAAGCTCCACCAGCAGTCTCAGCTGTTCCGCGTTACAACCGGGGTAAATGTCCAGACTGGCCTTCCCAATATGCAGTGTGGCACAACGTTCCGCTACGTTGCATGATACCTGTTTCGGCGCCGGTAACTCCGCAAAGGTCACGGCCGTTGATGGCGGTGCTCCGTTTTTCCGCACGCCTGTCAACAGTTCACGTTCCCAACGGTAATAGGTGGCTGTCGTAACACCCCCCGCTGCCGGCACCATTCACTTACAGAGAGACCGCTGCCCCTGCATTCCTGTATAGCTATGTTCCATTCCTGCTTCTTGGCTTCATGTTTCAGCTCATTGCTCGTCATTTACTTCACACCCTGAACATTATAGTGGTGGAAAGTTTCACAACTCCCCACCACTATTGTCCCATGTCTGTCCAGCCGCCCTCAGCTTTGACGGTTACGGAACGACGCTGCTATCTATGGTATAATGGATTTGTTAAATCGCTTATGACACCATAGCCATTCCCTACGAACAGGCTGGGCGACTAACTGCACAGGAGGAACCAATGATGGGCTGTACCACCGCACCGGGCGAAAAGACGCTTGCGCCCGCAAGGGCGCTGCACAAAGATCATACCTATGAGCTTGTATCAAAAGTTGCCTATCTGATCGGCGTTCCTCTGCGCATTTTTGAAAATGAGCATGAGCCGCCGAAGCTGGAGCTGTACGATCAGCTGGAGCGGGATAAAAATGCCCGGATCATCCGCAATCTCTGTATCATCCGAACCGCTATTGAGCGCAATTATAAAAGGATCAACGACGCAATGCGCATGGAGTGCCGTGGGCTGCTCTCCATGCCGGAGCTCATCCCTTCCGCCAGCCTCCAGCAGCTTTCGGATGACGGCGTCAACTTCATCACAAAATTCAGCACGAAACTCTGCCATCATGTGATAGAGGTCAACCGGCTGATCTCCGACCGCATCAATAACTGCAAGAGCCTGTTTCCCGTCTGGATCAACTGGGCGTATCTCAAGGAGCTGTTCCTCATGCCGGACGGCCTGACTGAGAGCGGGACCAAAGCTGCGGCCGGCCTTTACTACGCGAATCTGTCCTATTATCCCTACCAGATGTATATCAACTGGGCGCCGGCAGACGAGGGCAACATCCTGTACAGCGACAGGAAGTTTGCGGACTTGCTTTTACCAGTGGCATTGCGATGCCTTTACCGAGTATAGCAAGGTTTCGGATGCCGGCGCCTTTGTGAAGAACAACATCTACGATTTCGTCAATGCCAGCGAAAAAGACGGTCATCGTTGTGGACTGCGAGAATTCCGACCCGTACAAGCTGTGTGCGACGCTCAGAAATCTTGACCGCGAGATCATGCGGAAGATCACGACGATCCTTCTTTTCGATGACATCCACACCGTGACCACATGGCGGATCCCTCGAAAGCTATACGGATATCCCTGTCGAGCACATCATGACTGAGCGGATCAAGCAGAACAAGTCCCTTGTGGACATCAAGCTGACTGCACGCGCCTGCCGGGGAACATTACCAGAACCATGTGGATTCCTTTGTGATCGTTTCCAGCGACTCAGACTACCAGTTCCTGCATGGCAGAAAAGAGTGTGGTCGATCTCCTGCACTTCAGGCATTTCCATGGGGCGCACCACAAGGACTTTCATTTTTTCTGTGCTGATATGGGTTCCTCCTTCTTCAAAAGGAAAGCGGCAGCGACAGATTCCTCTGCCGTTGCCGCAAATGGTGATTCTTATTCTTTTTTGGATGCCAGCGTCCGGGTCTTCAGCAGGGCATTCTCCAACGCCCGATGATCTTCATGCTCCGGCCACCATTGTGGGCGCAGGAAGCCCAGCACCGCAGCCGCCCATTCATAATCGGCCCGTTCCAGTGCGCCGCCCAGCAGCCCCTGCCGGAATTTCCGGTGCCGTTCCCGCACGGCCGGGTCCACGCTATCCCGTTCCAGATACAGTTCCAGAAAGCCGCCGAGGACAGCGGCTTCCTCCATCGTGTAAAACATATCCGCACCCCTTCCACAAACAGGGGATATTGTAACACAGACCGCGGAAAATGAACACCTCTTTTTTCGCTCCGACTGTCTGTTGCGCGGATACCGCGCCTGTGATACACTGTGCTTACGAACAAAAAATATGAGGAGGAGGCTGCTGTGATGATATGGCTTTGGGAGCTTTCATGGCTGTGGAAGATGCTTGGCGTCGCTTTTACTGGTTTCCGCGGTATGCGTCGCCGCGGCCGCGTTGATCGGCAAGGCGGCAAAAGTCCGCCCCGGCGGAAAGGCTTTCCTGCTCGTTGGGATCTTGGCCTTTGTGATCTCTATTCTGGTGATCTTCTTTCTTGCACAGACGCCGGCGCTGCTCTGAGTTACCGCTCCGGCCCTCTGTTTCGCTCAGGCGCTCGCTTTGGCTTGGTCGATCCTGCCGCTCCATACCTCGTCAACGGTCCTGTCCCACGCAGCCTGTAATGACTCCACCGGCAGGCCGTTGGCTTCAAAGCCTCGCTGGATTACGCGGTAATAATATGGGGACGGCAGTGCAGGCTGGCGGCAATACGGCTCTGCCATGATATAAACCATGACTGGGATCTCTGCACCGGCCGCGTCTTTAACCGTCACGGTTTCTTTCGTGTAGTGGCGGGGATACCCCTCGTACCGGTCCAGAGACTGTTCACAGTTTGGCGTGATCTTCCACACCAGTCCGTGGACAGTACTGCCTTTTTTCGGTGCAACGGTAGCGAAGCCGCTGCCGCGGAAGCGCAGTTCGTAGTTTTCAAGCCTGACCGGTCCCACGATCTCGGCATCCGGACAGCGCTGCGCCATCTGCTCCAGATCAAGGTTGCTGCCGTAGGCAAAATACAGGTTTTCCTCCACGTCACACCTCCAGCAGCTTCAGAGCGCCAAAGCGTTCAGATGACGGAGCAGGGCTGCCGCCTGTGTCTCCGCATCGCCATCCGGCAGCGGACACTCCATTCCGTGGTGCGGATGACATTGTTCTGTACAAACCAGATGTAGGTCTCCACATCCGGGAACTCTGTGGGATCAAAGCTGAGATCCCGAAGCTGTTCCATGATCCCGGCTGCGGTCCCTTCGTACACGGTATCTTCAATTTGAATCTTCAAAGGCTTCACCTCTCCATTTCTCTGGATTTTTTCTTCTTTTGATTGACTGTATAGCTGTCCTTATCGAAACGCCACGCCCGATCACCGTCCAGATTTGCCAACAGGTGGTCACGGGTATGCTTGAATTCCTCGCCGTTGAGTCCCAGCCGCACCAACCAGACCCGGAAGGTGAACAGTTCATTGTCGCTGTGGGTCTTGCGCATGACCGTGCTGCGCTGGGCGATAGCCTGCGGAGATGGCAAGGCACAGATTCACATAGGCGGCAACTTTTTCCCGCATGGAGTGTGGAATTGAAACAGCGCCATTCCACCGTTCCCCGGTAAAAGACCGAGTGCAGATTCAGTGCATAATAGCGGGTCCAGTTATAATGGTCTGCGCTGCCGTTATCTCCCTCATACCAGATATTCTCCAGCTGCGTCAGATCCCTTGTCTCATCCGACGAGAGCCTGCGTGCCTGCTTCAGCATGGGTTCCCGCACCTTCTGACACCAGCGGGACGCCCGGCTTTCATTGACCTGCAGCGCTTTGAACAGGATATCCTCCTTGGAGTACATGATGCCGATGAGGTTTTTCAGACTCTGCCGGTTATGATTGGCTGCGTCCACATGGACATGGATGCCGCAGGAGTTGTTGGCCTTGGCTCCTGCGTGGCGTACCTGCCGGACACACTCCTGCAGCTTGGGCAGTTCCGCATAGGTGAGCTTTGGCGTTACCATCTCCACGCGGTATCTGTAGTCACCCGTTGCACGATAGCCGCTGCCGATCTTCTGCTCCCCGTGGATGCTGGAGTCGCTCTCATGACCGTCCACTCTTTGCCGTCCCGATCCGTCACACACCATTTATCGTAAGCGCCGCCCACATAGCGGGCGTCCGTTGCAAAAATACGCGGCCAGCGCTGTTGCCGCCTGCTCACGGGTGATGCCGGTCATTTCAACTTCCACGCCGAAGCACTGGTCCTTCAGCCCGATCATGCGGCAGCACCGGCTTTCAGTTCCGCATCCACCTCCCGGATACGGCGCCCGATGGCCTCAATGACATTGGCGGTGACGCTGTTGCCTGCCTGCTTATACGCCTGTGCGTCAGACTGGATGGCGAGGATGCGGTCGATCTGCCACTCATCGAAGCCTTGCAGCCGCAGACACTCCCGCGGCATCAGACGCCGGATGCGTCCGCCACGTTCCACGATGCCCTGGATGCAGCTTGTCTCCAATGTATGGGCGATATCCTGTCCCACACGACCACGGCGGGTATTGCTCCCGGAAAAGCCGAGATCGACGCTGTCACCGGGATTCGCCTCTTTATAGCCTTTTTTCGTGGCTTCCTTGATGAGCAGAACGCCGGAACGTTCTGCTCTATGATTGGACAGCGTTGTCTGTCCATAACGGGCAGTGAGGCAGCGGGCAGCCTCCGTTTGTCTCGCCTCCCCGGCACATAGATCCACAAAGGGTCTGTCCTGCGGAATGATATACAATCCTGTTTTGCCGCCCACACCTCCAGCGCCCGCAGTCTGCGTGCAGGCTATTCCGTCTGCGTCGTAGACACGGGAGCCTTGCGAGCCTCCGAGGACTTGTATAAGAGCTTTTCCACCTGTGCCGAAGACAGGAAATATTTTTCCGGCGCATCGGGGATCAAGATAGCAGATAAGGAACAGCCGCCTTCTGGATTGCGGGACTCCAAAATGTTTGCTGTTAAGCACCATCCATTCCACGCGGTACCCCAGGTCATTAAGCGTGGCGAGGATGACAGAAAACGTCCGGCCTTTGTCATGCGACAGCAGTCCCGGAACGTTTTCGAGCAGAAGATACGAAGGTCGTTTGGATTGAGCCAATCGGGCAATTTCAAAGAAGAGAGTGCCGCGGGTGTCGTCAAAGCCCTTTCTTCTGCCAGCGATTGAAAATGTCTGACAAGGGAATCCTCCGCACAGAAGGTCAAAGTCCGGCAGGTCTGCGGGGTCGATTTTTGTGGCATCGTGATAATATCGTTCCTCCTTTCCCGGCTCATAAATGGCCTCATAGCTGGCATTGGCGTATTTGTCGATCTCGCAGTGTCCTACACACCGGAAACCGCCCGCGCGGGTCAATCCCGTGCGGGAAGCCGCCGATGCCGGCGAACATATCAAAATATCGGATCAGGTCATCTCATCTCCTTCCTGCAGGGCAAGCAAAAAAGCCGAGGACGCTTTCATCTACATCCCCGGCTCTGCCGCTATCCTGCGCTTCTTCTTTGGTGAGCTGCACTCCCCGCAGTTCCTGCCGGATGGTCTGGCGAACGGCATCCAGCAATTCCTGCTGCCCTTTATACTCACAGACCATGCGGCAGACCGCGGCGGTACGCTGTCCTGCGGGGATCTCCGTCAGCTTCTTCCACGCCCTGCGCTGTATGGGTGAGGACATGGAAAAGGACAGATTGATCCGCTTTTTGTTACTGCTCATCGTTTTTGGAAAGACGTTCCGTCAGCCGCTCATAGCCTTTGGCGTTGAGGGACACATCGTCAAGGATGACTGGACGGCAAAGGCCGTCCGCGGCGGATACATTCCGCTTCAGCAGCGCCGCACCGCCGCCCAGAAAAACAGCAGGCATGGCGCGGGTATCCAGTCCGCTCTCCGTAATGGCGGAGAGCAGACGATGGATATAGGCGTCTGCCTGCCGGTCAATAATTTTTCTGGCATCCTCGTTGATATGGACAGCATCGCCGCGCAGCACGCTTTCCATCTGTGCCGCCGTCATAGACAGGCCCAGGGTGCGGCGGATCTGCTCACCGATCTCATCCAGACAGCGGATCATACCGAGTTCCAGACTGCGGCAGGTCGATGCATTGGGGATACGGTTGTCCAAGCGCATCAGATCCACCGTCCAGCCACCGATATCCGCCACGATCACAGAAGGCTCATCCAGCAGGATGCTCTGGGTCAAAACTGCGGCATAGCCCTGCGGGAACAGCGACACCTTTGCGGATGGTGATAGAGTATTCCTGTCCCTCATAGCGGAAACTCACCGTTCTCCCGTCCCGGAGCAGATAGTCCCGGAATGCATTTTTCTCCCGTCCGAAGCTGGTGAGAGGGCAGTCCGGCCGCCAGATGGATCTCTGCTGCAGGCTCCGCATGACGGAAGGAGAGCTCCTTTGCGATGGCTGCCAGCGTAAGGAGGTAATAATCCTCTGTCTGCGTTTTGTTCTTCTGAAGCGCCTGACGCCCGCTGCCCACCACATAGAATTTTCCGCCGTATTCCAGTACATCCTTCAGCGTATACGGCTCATGCTCATACGCCACCAGACCGGAGGGGAACGAGAAATGTGCCGTTTTCATAGCGGCATAGCCGTGGTCAACACCAATAATCATGGACTCGCTCATCTTGCCTCACCTCCACGGCTGCGTTTCTTCTTATTTGATGTCTGGCGCCGGTCATAGTCCTTTCCGGCATGGATCAGATCCCGGATCTCCTTCAGCTGCAGATTCCAGCGCGTTTGACCGTCCCACTCCGGATGCTTCGCACAGAGCCGGGGCAGATATTTCTTCAGATCCGCACCCTCTCTGGGAAACTCGATGCCGTCCTTATAGACGATATCTTGTTCCAGCTTCATCAAAAGCGCTTCATATGCGCTCCAATCTGTCTGATCATAGGCGCTTTTCCCGGTGAGCTGCTCGTAGGCATAGTCCCCGACATAGCTCAACTGCTCAAAGCAGCAATCGCCGTAGGGAACGACATCCGCAAGGCTGTCCGGGTCTGCCAGCGCGGCAAAATAGACCTCGCGCCCCTGCGCGATGAGCCAGGCGCGAAAAATCGATAAAACCGTCATCGCTGCAGCCGTATTCCTTCATGATCCCTGCCGCGTCCCACAAGCCGAACTTGTCCGCGAGATCTTCATAGGCGTGGATGATGTCGTGAAAATTCTGTGCCTGCGTGGGGCCCATAGAAACCAGCCGGTCTTTCAGATAGGCCAGCATGACGTCCATATCCTGCCCGCAGGCGTTTTTTGCCTCATGGATCAGGTCCCAGAAGGATTCTTTGTTGATCTCTGTGATCGGTCCCTTCACATTCTGCATCTCTCCTTCCCAATACGCTTTTGATGTGCGCTGCCGCACCCGCGCAGATCTTCTGATAAAACGCGCGCGATACTCCGGTGAGGTCTTTATCCACTTCACCGAGAATAGCCCGCTCATAGGGCGTGCCGGGGACGATCTCCCGTAACGGTCCCAAAGTATGCCGCTTCCAGATACCGCAGCAGCGTGTGTCCGTCTGCCAGCTCAAACATTCCCCGGTTATCCTCATAGGGAAACTCTTCATAGACCTTGAGCCCGGTGACTTCTTCCGCGGCGGCATACAGCGAGAAACCGTCTGCGTCCAGCGTCGGTGCAAGCTGCGCGTACTGTTCCTCCGGGGACAGCATTTCCTCATGCTGCTCCATCTGACCGCTCCTTTCTTACCCAGCCCATAAAACGCTCTAAAAAGTGAACGCGCCCATGCACCTTCCCGGCAGACACATCCAGCCCATTCATCTGCGCCTGAATGCGGCGCTGGATGGCTTTCAACTTCTGCGGGTCATTGCAGCAGTCTACGATGACATACTCGCCGCCGCTGGTGGAGAGGATTTCCCGCTTGCCGTTCTCGTCCCGGATGCCGGACAGGAGACGCTGTCCCAGCCGTTTCCGGTAGGCGTCCTGGAGCGCATCCATATCTCCGCAGACATCATGCTTTTTCAATATCTCCGCGATCTCACAGGAAGTGATCTTCGTCTCGGCGGACAGCTTTTTGCAAAAATCTCCGCCTGCGCGTCAGGCGGGATTCCCCGTCCGGCTGGGCATCGTTTTTCTTCGCTTTCTGCATCGGCACACCTCCAATCCGCGGGCAGGATCTTCTGCTCGATGATATCCGCAATCGTCCGGAACACCTCCGCCAGATCGCGGGATTCCTTCACGGTATCCCGCATTTCCTCCGGGGTCATCCGCGTCCCGTCCGTCCAGCAGCGGATATTTTCTTCGGACGGCGTCAGCAGGACGGCTTTTTCATACGCTTTGCAGAAAAGTGCCGCGATCTTTCCTTTTCGGTCGATCTCGGCATCCTGCTTTTTCAGTTCTTTTTTCGCTTTTTCGTATTCCAGCGCTTCGGCGGCCGCCTGCTCCCGCTGCTCTTCCGGAAGGTCCTGAAGCTGCCGGGTCAGGTCATAACCCTTGTTGATGGACAGTTCCTTCTTATCCAGAGCCTCCTTGATTACCTCCGGGGCATTCTCATCGATCTGCATGACCTTGCCCATGGTGCGCTCACCCAGGCCGACTGCTTCTGCCAGCTCCTTGCGGGTGTCCACAGTATCGGAACTTTCCGGCAATGTTGCCAAAAGGTCTGTGCGTGTCCCTTGGTTTGCCCTGGCTTTCGCCTCGATCTCCGGCTTCAGCTTCAGCGCGATCTTGCCCAGCTCCCACTTTTCCAGATTGCGACGACCTTTCTGGGTATCCAGCGCCCACTGCTTGGCCTCCAGCAGATCCTCGAAGGAGAATACCGCCATCGTATAGGGCAGGCCATGCTTTTCGCACAGTGCCTGACGGTTATGCCCATCCACAATCACCATGTCCTCATTGACGATAACGGGGGAGTAACAGCCGTTTCGCAGCAGATCCTCTTCCAGAGCGGCAGACTGCTCCGCGCTCAAAGGCGGGAGCAGCTCGGCCATCTCCGGCAGGATCACAGGACTGCGCTCTGCGCTGGTGTATGTGATCCCGGTGTTTTTCATCAGGCGGCATCCTCACTGGCGGACATATCCTCCACCGCCTGCGCCGCGTCCTTTCCGCCTTGCGGGGCGAGAGGAATTCCACATCGCTGGCTTTGATGAGGAAACCGGGCTGGCGGTGGGGATCGTCCGCGAAGGTGATGGTCTCGAAGTCGCCGGAGGCTGCCAGCTTACAGCCCTTCCACGCAAACGCCGCGCAGCGCTCCGCCAGAGGGCCGCGCACCTTGATGGAGATATAATCGGTGAGCTTGTTGCCGCCCTTATCCTTATAGCGGCGGTCCGAGGCGATGCGCAGGATAGCGTAGGGTTTGCCGGTGGCCTCGTTCATCTTCAGTTCCACATCGTTGGTCAGATTGCCAATGGCAGTGATTTTCAGCATAGTTCAGTGCTCCTTTTTTTTAATTTATGATGTTTGATGTGGTCACCCTCCCGGCACCCGGAGGGGGGCAGGGTACAATTTACTTGCTCCAGCTTTCGCTCTCGCCAAGCACGGCGGTGTGGGCGTTGGCAGCCTCCATGACGGCGTAGTATGCCCAATGCTTGCGGCTGACATCCGGGAAGGTATTCAGCTTGCGGAGATTGTCCGCGATGTAGTCCTCATCCGCTTCGCGGCCCAGCAGGCGGTTGACGATGGTGACGACCTCGGCGCGGTTGATCTCGCGGTCTGCGTGGAACGAGCCGTCCCCGTAGCCGTTGATCCATCCGTGGAGCGCAGCGTACTTGATGTATTCTGCCGCCCAATAGCCGGAAGAAACATCGTTGAAGCCGCTGAACTGCTCCATGATCTCAGCGTCGCCATCACCGTACACATCAAAGAAACGGACAGCCATCGTGGTAAACTCAGCACGGGTAATGGCATCGTTGGGGGCAAAGATGGTCTTGCTCTTACCGTAGGTAATTCCGTTGTTGCTCAGATACTTCACATAGCCGCTATACCAGGCATGGGCGGGAATATCCGCAAATTTGGTATTTGCCGCCGTGGAAATGGTATCGCCGTTCTTCTCCGCCAGCAGACGGGAGAAGATGGCGGCGGCTTCACTGCGGGTCATGCTGCGGCTGGGGCCGAAGGTCCCGTCCGTGTAGCCGACGATGTAAACGCCGTGGCGCTCGGTCTGCTCCACTTCGGGGACGGTCAGCTCGCCGTTTTTGTCGGTCTTGCCCTTTTGCGGCTGTTTGGTTCAAATCGCCCTTGACAGTGATGTTCTTATTCCCTGCGGGTTCTTCTTATGGTCGGTGACAATGACCGTCACCTGATGCTTGGCGTCCAGATCCGTGCCGTCCGGCAGCTTCACTGTGATGTTGCCGGTCTTGCCGATAGAAACATCACTGCCGGAGATGGGACGCTTGGTATCCGTGCGGATGACCTTGACGGTCAGCGTCCAGCGATCGCCGTCCGCATCCTCATGGCCAGTAGTGACCTTGCCGTCCTCGTTGGTCTTACCGCTGCCGGTGGGGACGGTGATCTGACCTGCCTTGTCGGTCTTGCCTGCGGCATAATTATCATTCTTATCTGCGACGGAAATACCCATATCCGGGACAGCGCTCTTGTCCTTGACGAGCTGCACGGTCACGGTCGTCTGGTCTGCGTAGTCCAGCAGGCGGCTATTCGGCAGGCGGATGGAGATGCTGTTGTCCTTATGGAGCGCCACGGCAGCATTGGCAATAGGATTCTTGGTGTCGGTATCGGTGACGGTCACAAGGTAGCCGCCCACAATGGCCTCACCCTTGCTGTCCGTGGTGGCGCTGTTGTAGATCTTTTCAATGGGCTGCGTCTCCAGCTTTCACCGCACACGGTACACTCCTTGTGCTTGCTGCCCTCGGAGTCGGTGGTCGGCTCCTTGTCGATGATCCAGTCGCCGGGCTTATGGCCGGCAGGCTCGGTATAGTCGGTCTTGTTAGTGTCGCCGCACCGGGAGCAGGTGTTGGTGGTGTAACCCATCTCGGTGCAGGTGGGTGCAGTCACTTCGCTCTTGTAATCGTGTCCCAGGGCGTTTTCCAGCACAGCGCCGCACCGGGTGCAGAGCTGGGGCTCCGTGCAGGTAGCAGGAGCGCCGGGGGATGTGTCCATCCGCGGGGTCGGCATCCAGACGGTGGTAGCCACAGCGGGTGCAGCGGTATTCCATGACGCCCTCGCCGGTGCAGGTGGCGTTGGTGACGAGGGTTCCCTCATCCCAGCTATGACCGAGCGCATCGGTGTAGTCTGTGACGAAGCTGCTGCCGCAGCCATCGCAGCGGTGGATGGTCTTGCCGCCGCCCTCGCAGGTCGCGGCGATGACATGGGATTCGTAATTGTGAGGCAGCGCCGCCGTGATGTCCTCAATGTGACGATCCCCACAGGCGGAGCACTCGCGGACGGTATAACCGGGGCTGGTACAGGTGGCGGCCACGGTATAGACCTCATAGCTGTGTTCGCCCTTGGGCGTGGCGGTCTGCTTCATTTCGCCGCAGCGGGAGCAGAACTCCAGCTGCTTGCCGTCGGTTTCGCAGGTGGCATCACGGATGACGATGCTCTGCCATGCGTGGCCGAGGGAGTCCACATAGTCGCGCTTTTCGATTTTGCCGCACTCGGTACAGAGGTAACGGTCATAGCCAAGGGTGATGCAGCCAGCCTTGGTGCGGTCCAGCAGAATGAAGTGGTGGTTTTCGCCGCAGCCCTTGTCGGTGCAGCAATTTCCATTGCAATTCTTGTTCTGGCAGCCGCAGTTGGGGTTAGAACAGCCGCAGTCGCAGTTGCCGTTTTCATCCGTCGTATCATCACGGAGCCAGACATTTGCCACACCGTTTTCCGTCATATCCACACCGTCACAGGTGTAGGTGATCTCGTAGTAGACCATGTACTGACCTTCCTCCGTGTAATTGGGCGCGGAGGTCATGGTACAGCTTTCGGCACTGTTGCCGTAGCGGATAGAGGTGCGGACACCGGCTTCGGAGAGGTCGCTGACCGTGATGGTATGGGGCTGCCGTCCACCACGCCGTAATAGCTCTGCAATGACCACCTTTGCCGCCGTGTAGTCATAGCGGGCGTAGTCGCACAGGCTGCATTTCTCCACCGTAGCGAAGCGTCCGTTTGCCGGCTGGGGCAGGACTTCCGTCACCATGCTGTGGCGCTCCAGCTTGCGGCTGACCGTATGATTGGTACCGTAGCAGAATGCGCAGTAGGTGCCGCCCTTGGTGGTGATAGTGTGATAGGTATCGTCCGTGTACTCGTAGGAAACGGTTTCGTCCAGTTCCTGCGTAAATGCGGCGGCACAGTCATACAGCCAGTAGACATTTTTCAGATAGCCGTACTCGCTTTTGCTCATATTTGTGTTGATGCCGCCGCAGGTTTCGCAGACGGCTTTGGTGTAGTGATATCCGGTATAGGTGGCGTCCTTGCCGGGGATGCCGTCCATGGTATCACCCTTACCGACACCATCTACCATCGTGCCATCCGAATATTTCACATTCCGGCTGAGTGCCGGCTGGCCATTGCGGGTATATTCGGGAACGCGGAACACCTCAAAAGATGTGGCTTTGCCGCACTCACCGCACTTGAAGGTCTCGCGGGTCACAAAACACTGTTGGCGTCCAGTTCGTTTGTGCGCCCGGATGCCTGCATCCAGTGCTCGGCAGGGTCGTGGTAGCTGTTCTGCTGGGCGGCAAAGGCGGTAGGGATCATGCCCACACACATGACCAGCGTCAGAAGCAGCGCCAGCGCTCTGCGGGAATAATGGTTCTTTTTTCAGATTCATAGGTCCTCCTTATATTTTTTGTTTTTTTATCCGCGTTGAAAACGATGTCCTTTTGGACTATCGCCCCCTTTCCCGGCTGCAAATCCGTTTTTTGCAGATACTCGTTCCAATCCTTGCCGCAGCGCGGTTTCTCCACGGTAACGGCATACCCCTGTAACTGATACTTTTCCTGTAATTGCTGGGCGGCTTTCTGCCCAGGCTCGTCCGCGTCCAGACACAGCGCAATACGGTGGATCTCCGGATGCGCCTGCAAATAGGTCTGCAGTGCGCCGTCATAGAGTCCGCACAGAGCAACGGTGTTGGTTCTGTCTCTATGGAGCGTGAGGTAACTCATCAGATCGATGGGTGCCTCAAAGACAAGCACCAGATCTGACTGCGGATCGTGCGGGAGGGAGAAGCCTGTGTTTTTGTCGCTGCCGGGAGCGTCTCCCTTGAAGCCGGGACCGTTCAGATCATAGGTGCCGCGCAGTCCCGCGTACTTTGCCTGTCCGGATTCATCCCTGCCGACGAAGACGCAGTTATGATGTACCACATCCTCATACAGCAGCCCAGCATTCAGAAACTTGCCGGATCACCTGGGCAGCGATACCTCGCTTACGGAGATAGGCGAAGACCCTGCGGTCATCCGCATTGCGGGGCGGCAGGGAAAACTCCTGCTTCGGGCTGATCGGCTTTGGCTGCGGAGCGGGTGCGTCTCTGGCTTTCCCATGGAAGGTCAGCAGGTACTCCACTGCTTCCGGAAAGGATTTTCCGCAAAACTGCTGGAGGAAGGTAATGGCATCCCCGCCGGTATTCTGGGAATACCGAAACCACTTGCGGCGGTCCTGATCCGCAGGCTGTCCATTTCCGCGGTAGTATGGAAGCGTCCCACGCGCTTGACCTGATAGCCGAGGTGGGAGAGCAGCTCCGGCAGGTCCGTTTCTCTGGCAATCTGCATTTCTGTGTCTGTGAAGCGATTTCTGATCTCGCTTGCCATAATGTGAGCCTCCTTTCTGATGAAACGCAAAAAGCCACCCAGGGCATCCGATATATTCGGATGCCCTGGGTGGCTTTCCAAATCGTGTTCTTTTGGTTTTTGGCTTTTGTGCGGGCTTACACGGCGCTGTCTTCGTCGGGGGTGTCCGTGTTCGCTGGAGCGGTCACGTCGGCCACACGGGGGCGCGACAGGGGCCTCAGTGGGGGTCATTCTGCTCTGCGGCGTTCTCAGCGTCCGCTTCGTCCAGCGCCTGCGTGATCAAGTTCAGCACGAAATCTCGCTGGGTGAGCTTTTTGCCGTTGCGGAGCGTCTCACGCTCCAAGTGACGCTTGATGCGCTGGAAGAGTTCTTCGGGGATCTGGAATGCCATCGTTCTGCCCTTTTTCAGTCATTTTGAATGCCGCCTTTCTGATTTTCGATCATGTCGTAGTAGTCTTGGATGAGATTGGCGATGTACTCGCTGGTGGTCTGGCCCAGCCGTTCTCGTTCTTCACTGACCCGCTCATGCAGGTCGATGGGAATCTGAGCACACAAGTTTTTAGTGGTTGCCATTCTCGGATACCTCCTCGTTTGTTGTAACGCAAGCATACCCGAAAGGTCCAGCAAAAGCTATTACCAACACCACCAAGGAATGATAGACAAACGAAGCGAAAGCAACATAAGCACCTATGAGTCGAAAAAGGCCGCCGTCCGCTCCCACATAGGGAGCCGAACGGCGGCCTGCCTTCTTATTCTTTATTCTTTTTTAAGCCTCGGTGTTCGAACCACACCAGACCACAAATCTGGCAGGGCGCATCTTCAAAATGTCGCCTCTCGCTGGGCAAAACTGAAATTTTGAAAAATCGAGTTTTTGCAACTTTTTCATTCTAAAAGTGGTGCATTATATGTGAAAACGCCGCACTTTCGTGCGGCGTTTTCGGCGTTGCATCTTTCATCAACACATTTTGGTGCGGACTACTGGACTCGAACCAGTGACCTCATGCGTGTGAAGCATGCGCTCTAACCAGCTGAGCTAAGCCCGCAAATGGTGACCCGTACGGGATTCGAACCCATGTTACAGCCGTGAAAGGGCCGTGTCTTAACCACTTGACCAACGGGCCATATAACACACGGGATGCTTTCGCATCCCGTGCTTTTGGTAGCGGCACCTGGATTCGAACCGGGGACACTTCGGGTATGAACCGAATGCTCTGGCCAACTGAGCTATGCCGCCATATTCTGCCCGACAGGACAAGGGATAGTATAACAGGGAGAAGGTCCGTTTGTCAATAGCTTTCTCGTAAAAAATCAAAAAATGCGGCACAGCGCGCCTTATATTTTCTCTTTACCTTTCCGCGCATCTTTGCTATAATATTAGATTGAATTAGTATCCGCGGCACCTTTGCCGTACAGATCGGAGGTCACTGCATGAAATACGAACGCTGGCTCATCCCGGAAACGGATGACGCCGCGGTCGAAGCGCTGATGGACGCAGGCTATCCCTATCTGGTATCGACCGTACTGGCCTCGCGCGGCGTCGTCACGCCCGAGCAGGCCGCCGCGCATCTCGACCGCGAACGCTCGCTGGTCTACTCCCCCTTCCTCATGCGCGATATGGACAAGGCCGTGGCGCGCATCGACCGCGCGCTTGCCGGCGGCGAGACCATCGCCGTGTTCGGCGATTACGACGTGGACGGCATCACCTCCACCTGCCTTCTGACCGATTATCTCCGCTCCCGCGGGGCGGCGGTGCTCATGCACATATCCCGCCGCATCGAGGAGGGCTACGGCCTCGGCTGCGATGCGATCCGCGCGCTTGCCGAGCAGGGCGTCACGCTCATCGTCACCGTGGACTGCGGCATCACCGGCGTGGAGGAGACCACCTTTGCCGCCACGCTCGGCGTCGATCTCGTCATCACCGATCACCACGAATGTAAGGACGAGCTGCCCGCCGCCTGCGCCGTGGTCGACCCCCACCGCCCGGACTGCGGCTTTCCGTTCAAGCATCTTGCTGGCGTCGGCGTCGCGCTCGAGCTGGTCCTCGCCCTCGGCGGCGCCGAGCGCGAAAGCGCGCTCTTCTCCCGCTACTGCACCCTTGCCGCCATCGGCACCATTGCCGACGTCATGCGCATGGAGGGCGAGAAACCGCACCATCGTCCAATGCGGCCTTGAGGGCATCGACCGCAGCGACTTCACGGGCCTTCACGCGCTGCTGCGCGAGGCCGGCCTGACCGGACGTCCGGTCTCCTCCGTGCAGATCGGCTTCGTCCTCGCCCCCCGCATCAACGCTGCCGGACGCATGGGCCGCGCGGAGCTGGCCGCCGAGCTCCTGCTCACGCAGGACCCCGCCAAGGCCGAGCGGCTCGCCCGCGAGCTGTGCGACCTCAACCGCGAGCGCCAGAGCGTCGAGCAGGATATCTTCCGCTGCGCCATCGAGCAGATGGACACCCTCGCCCCCACCGAGCGCAACGCGCTCGTGCTCTCGAGCGAGGAATGGCATCAGGGCGTGGTCGGCATCGTCGCCTCGCGCCTTTCCGAAAAATTCTCCTGCCCAGCTTCATGATCCACCTCGCCGGCGGCATGGGCAAGGGCTCCTGCCGCAGCTATGGCGGCTTCAACCTCTTTGCCGCGCTCGAAGCGTGCAGCGACCTGCTCGTCGGCTTCGGCGGGCACGAGCTCGCCGCGGGCTTCACCATCAAGGAGGAGAATATCCCCGCCTTCCGCAAGCGCATCAATCAATACGTCCGCACCCACTGCGGCGACTCGGCCCCCGTCTCCTCGCTGGAGATCGACGCCGCCCTCACCCGCCCGAGCCTCATCACGCTTCAGGAGGTCGAGGAGCTTTCCCGTCTCGAGCCC
>VOFK01003302.1_pt1 | contig 40791 bp, 49 predicted proteins | sample 5384121 | NCBI WGS metagenome assembly VOFK01 (sample SAMN12384730, study PRJNA508395) | human gut metagenome | isolation source: healthy gut J | host: Homo sapiens | reverse complement strand
TCCATTGTACTTCGTTCGGTACGTATTGCTGAACCGAAACCCGCACACCCCACCGGTCTTCTCCGCCGAGGATCACGATCAAAAAGCGAACCCTGCGGCTACACGCCGGACAAGCGAACGCTGCTCCTGCACCGAGCAACCTCCATTTTTCAGCTTAGGACGAGGCCGACAAAGTCTGATCGTCCCGCTGCGCATTCGAGAGCAGGCTATACCATGGAGGCCAGTTTGAATACGGAGTCGGACGAGCTGCGCACGCAGGACAAAGCGCTACTCCGTCATCCCGCATCGGTGACGAGATCGCACTGAATCCGCGCGAATCGGCGTCCTGCACGACACCGAGCCAGGCTGACTACCCGAGCACAACGGCGCGAGCGCATGCGCCCAGAGTATCGAGGGCTTGCTCTTGCCGCCTACCATCAGATGGTGCTTTCGACCTACCGCGACGGCGGAGAACACCGAGGGCGTCCCCGTTGCTGACCGCCTACCCGGACGGCGAGGCCTGCGCCAGCGCCTCGTCATCGGCACGGACGAGGGCGGCTCCTACGGCGGGAGAATCCCCGGCCAACGCCCTGGCTGCAGGCGCTTCACGAACCACAGCGCCCACGGGCTGCGGGATCTGGACCTGCGCACGGGCAGTTCAACCAGCATGAACGCCAGGGAGTCCCTGCTCGTCGAGGTCGGCGCCAGCGGCAATACGCTGGCCGAGGCGCTGCCCGCCCGCATCCTCGGAAACGCGCTGTAAAAAGCCGATCCGCGGCGAGGCGGCATGAACCGACGATCCCATCAGTTTCTTATGCGAAAAAAATTTTTCTGAAACCCTCTTTGACAAATGCAGGTCCCGTGGATATACTATAACCGTAATGATAATTATTATCAATATCGATTCAGCAAAAGAGCCCTGCCCTGTGTGTCTATCGTCCGAAAGCACAGCCGCAAGCGCGACGCGATCCTGGAATGTCTGCGCTGCACGACCAGCCATCCGACGGCGGAATGGGTCTACAACCAGCTGAAGCCCACGATCCCCGATCTCTCGCTCGCCACGGTCTACCGCAACCTTGCCATCTTCAAGGCCGAAGGGACCATCGATTCCGTCGGCGTGTACATCAATGCTTGAGCGGTTCGACTTCCGCACCGACCCGCACGCGCACTTCATCTGCCGGGTCTGCGGCGCCGTCAGCGACATCAACTGGCTCGAGCTTCCCGCGGATACCCCCTGCAGGAGGTCGAGCAGCAGACCGGCGCAAGCGTCGAGACCTGCCGCATCGCCGCCAGCGGCGTCTGCGCGGCCTGCATGAAAAAAAGACGCACAGTAATCACCATCCACCAACACAAATACAAAACAACATTTACGGAGGAAATCATCATGAAGAAATTTGTCTGCAAAGTCTGTGGCTACATCTACGAAGGCGACGCTGCTCCGGCAGAATGCCCCGTCTGTCATGCCAAAAGCAACATGTTCGAGGAAGTCAAGGGCGAGCTGACCCTGGCGGCCGAGCATGAGTACGGCATCTACGCCAAGACCGTCAAGAACAACCCCGACATCTCCGAGGCGGACAAGAAGTATATCTTCGACCAGCTGAAGGCCAATTTTAACGGCGAATGCCCGAGGTCGGCATGTACCTGTGCATGGCCCGCATCGCCCACCGCGAGGGCTATCCTGAGATCGGCCTGTACTGGGAAAAGGCCGCTTATGAAGAGGCGGAGCACGCTGCCAAGTTCGCCGAGATGCTCGGCGAAGATCTCGAGCCCAACATGAAGGCCACCACGAAGGATAACCTCAAGTGGCGCGTCGACTGCGAATTCGGCGCCACCCAGGGCAAGTTCGACCTCGCCAAGTGCGCCAAGCAGAACAACCTCGACGCCATCCACGACACCGTCCACGAAATGGCCAAGGACGAAGAGCAAGACACGGCCGCGCGCTCAAGGGCCTGCTGGACCGCTACTTCAAGTAAGATGGAATACACGGAAAACACCGTGATCTGCAACTGCAAGCATGTGACCTTGGCGGACATTGACAACGCGCTACAGAGGAGCGCGCACTTTTCCGACGTGGAAAAGGAGTTTGCCGAGGTGCAGAAGCTGACCAGCTGCTCGACCGGCTGCGGCGGCTGCCACGATAAGATTATGGCAGTCCTCTCCGAGCGGCTCAGCGGCTGAGAATAAAGGAGAATTTGAACATGAAATATGTCTGTGACATCTGCGGCTATGTCTATGACCCGGAGGTCGGCGATCCCGACAACGGCGTCGCCCCGGCACACCTTGGGAGGAAGTCCCCGAAGACTGGACCTGCCCCTCTGCTCGGTCGGAAAGGATCAGTTCAGCGCGGAGGAATAACGCATAATAACAGGCAGGAGAGGAAACACTTCCTCTCCTGCTTTTTGCGCTTTTCAGCGACAGCTTGACGCTATGAAAGTCAAATCATCCAGCGATTGACCAACGGTATCTTTTTTTTTTAAAAACAAATAGATGCAGTAGCTGCCTGCGAGACACAGCAGCACAAGGAACGGAACCGAAACGGCAGGACGGAAGCAGCCGGTCGAAAGACCGATATGAGTCAGCGCGCGCAGAACCAGCAGATGCACCAGATATACGCGAAACGCCCCGCCGGACAGTGCCTTTGCTATACACTCCAGCTTCCCGTATCCCTTTTTCTCGAGTCGCATACAGATTGAAAAGAAACCTACCGCGAGGAAACAGGGCCCCAGCGACAGCCCTTCCAGCATCTGTGCTTCCAGTTTTCCTGCGTGGACAGACCGCACCCATGTACCGGCAAAGCAGATGATAAAGCCAATGAAAATCATTGCAGCCGCCAGATACACGGGCAGCGGGTCACGCTTCATCAGAAAATGCCCGAGACAGGTGCAGCCAATCGCGCCCCAGGCCAGTGTAAGCGGCCATTGCAGAAAAATGCCGGAAAACGCATGGAGCAGACCAAGGCTTTTGGCCGGCGGAAGGAGCACACCATATATGATCCAGAATACCAGCGCATAACGCTCCATTTTTTCATCCGCATTTGCCGCGAACGTGTACGTGATTGGCAATGCAGCATATACCAACAGCATGATATGCAGAAAATACAAATGGCCCTCATGCTGGCCGCACAACAGTTCCAGCAGAATCGCGCGCAACGCATCGGCGGTAACCTTTTCGTGCAGAAAGCGCGGGATCATCTTGTAAACGGTCGCCCAGACAAATAACGCAAGCAGGATATGCGGAATATTTCGTTTCAAATATGTTGGACGGACAGACCGTCAGTTCTATCCAAGAACAGAACGCCGCTGCACATCAGGAACAGCGGAACCGCGCCTCTTGCAAGACTGCTCCAAAACAGGCCTTCCAACCATGCAGCGCTCCCGATCTGCCTGCCAAGCAGGACCTCACTGGATACATGAATCACCACAACGCAGAGAATCGCAAATCGTTTTCGCGTAATCAACGGCGGAGATTCTCCTTCCGGTCACAGCGTCCGGCATTTTCTCAAAAAGCCGCATAACATACTCCCTATTAAGAATATTTTTGCATTGCATTTATAAGTACGTTCTGCTTAAAAGTGGATAAATCAATTTTAAGCTCGAAATATTCTTATGTCAAGTTGATTATTCGCCTCTTACGTTGTTTTGATTGCATGCCCCAGTCTGTAAAATAACCTTTAAGGGGGCAGATGTTTATGGAACTGGATTATTTTGAAATCGGCAGAAGAATTGCCCGCCGCAGAAAGGATCTGGGTTTGAAGCAAACCGAGGTCTGTGAGCGCGCCGGGATCAACGATAAATATTTGTCCTGCATTGAGCGCGCTGCGTCCATCCCGTCGCTGGACGTCGTCATGCGGCTTTCTTTCGCGCTGGACTGCACGCCGGATGAATTTCTGGTAGGCAGTGTGAAGTATGACGATGAAACAATGGAGAGATGTTGCAGGTCTTTTTACGCAATATGAATACAAAAAAGCTGGATTTGGCAAAGAAGCTTTTTGTTGTGGTTGAATGACCAAGAGATATAATATGATATCATGAATTGCCATATATGTCTTTTTGCTCTGCGGACATTCTTTTTTTTTCTTGCCGTTGCTTGTTCCTTAAAATGCCCATTCCTGCGAAAGTTTGTACACTTTGCCTATTTGCATGCATTCGTGCAGGCGTGGTAAACTGTGAACAAGAAAGGAGCGATCTTATGCAAGAATATGAAGTTTTGATCGAGACCATCAACCCCTGCGGGGGTGAGGCGCATGCGAACAAGGAGTTCCGGGAGATCGAGACCGACAGCCCGGAGGCTTATGTCCGCGAACAGGGCGCTACCCCATTCTCGATTCCGGCAAAAACGCCGCGGGCGACACCGTCATCACCACCGGCGACGGCAAGGGCGTCATGATCCGTTATACCTTTCACCGCGTAAAGACGCACCCCGGACTCGTCGGGGTGCGTCTTTTATCCGAAGATCACCTGGGCCAGGACGGCGGGTCTGCCGTCGGCGTGTTTGACGGCCATGCGGCAGCGGCCTTCTTCCCGGCGGCAGAAGACGCCGAGCATCTCGCCCTCGAGGCAGGGGCTCGCGTAATGCGCCTCGATGGTCCGGATCATGCCGGAGGCCAGCTCCTTCGCCGAGAAGCAGTCGAGCAGCAGGCGGATGTAGACGACGTTGTTCATGTGCCGCCCCATGTCGATGTCCGTCGCGCGGACCAGGTGGGGATAGACCAGCTCGTCCTGCGTCAGATCGTCGTGAAAGCGCGTGGGCGGTTCGTCGATGGCCGCGCCCGGCCGGAACGGGAAATCCGCCGGGAAGCCGGACTGCTCAAAAAGCGCAGAATTTTCCCCTCCGGCCCGAGGATCGCCCACTGCGTCCGGCCGAGGGCGACGGTCTTCTCCCGTGCGTCAGCCGGTAGCTGCGGAAGCAGCGGATGTCGCGGCCCTCGCAGCGCTCCGGCCAGGTCTGCGCCGTCAGCGCGTCCATCAGATATGCCGGCTCGTAAAAGTCCACGCGGCTGTGTACGGTCAGCCAGAATTCGCCCCGCTTCGCCATCGCCGCGCCGCCGACGCCGATCGCCTCCGCATGCTCCGACGCGATGCCCTGAAAGATCGTGAACGCCGCCAGCGGCGAAAGCCCCGCGCGCCTGCCGCACAGGTCCGGGGTCAGAACGATCTGCTTTTCAAAACTGCCTGTTTCCATGGCTGTTTCCGCCTCCTGTTTTTTGCTGTTTGTATTATACCATGTTGGTTTTCTGTTTGCCAGTTTGGTTTCGCTTCGGAATCCTACAATAATTCCAGAAATTTTTCGTTGTTTGCATTGGAATCATGTTGATTTCTGCGCGGGTTTGGAGTATGATAGTCACATGTTTGAGACATACGTCCGCGGTCTTTTGATATGAGGCCGCGCCCGCATTTCATACGCAAGGAGACGTTAGCATGATTATTACGCAAAAGAAGCCCATGGAAGAGCTCATGGAGATGGTCGGCGACGCAAAGACAGTTGCGATCGTCGGCTGCAACAGCTGCGCAACGGCATGTCATACCGGCGGCGAGCCTGAGGTCGCCGCCCTGGCCAAGGCCCTCGAAGAGGCCGGGAAAAAGGTCGTCGGCACAACGATCGCGGATTACTGCTGCATGAATCTCGGCGTCAAGGGCAAGATGAAGCCCCTGGTCGCTGCCAAGCCGGACTGCGTCATCTGCATGTCCTGCGGCGACGGTGTGCAGTGCGTGGCCAAAAACGCGCCCGGCATCCCCACCTATCCGTCCAACAACACCATGTACCTCGGTGAAGCTGTCCGCTTCGGCGTATGGGAAGAAGCCTGCCACTTCTGCGGCGACTGCGTTCTCGGCCAGACCGGCGGTATCTGTCCCGTGACCCAGTGCGCCAAGAGCCTGGTCAACGGCCCCTGCGGCGGCCAGAAGAACGGCAAGTGCGAAGTCAACCCGGAAAATGACTGCGCATGGATCAAGATCTACAAGCGCCTGGAAGAGATCGGTCAGCTCGATAAGCTCGGCCACACCCGTGAGGACAAGGGCTACGCAAAGTTCAGCTATCCGAGAACGATCAGCTTAAAGGGGAAGAAATAATATGAGTATGTTGAAAGAGGCTTTTGCAGCCGGTAAATTTGGCGTCACCGCCGAAATGGCGCCCCCGAAGGGTTATGATTTTTCTGAGCAGCTCGAAGCTGCCAAGCTCCTGAACGGCAAGGTCCACGGCGTCAACGTGACCGATATGCAGTCCGCCAGCCTCAAGGCCTCCAGCCTTGGCCTGTGCGTCGCGCTCAAGAACGCAGGCGTCGAGCCCATTTTGCAGATGACCGGCCGTGACCGCAACCGTATGGCGATCATGGGCGATATCCTCTCCGCCGCCGCCTTCGGCATCGACACGATGCTCGCGCTCACGGGCGACCATCCGTCGTCGGCGACTGCCCGGAATCAAGCCGGTCTACGACCTCGATTCCGTCGGCATTCTGAAGATGCTCACGAAGATGGAGCAGACCAACTGCGACTGCGGCGGCAACGAGATCGCCGGCGGCGCGCCGAAGTTCTACAAGGGCGCTTCCGTCACCCCCGGTCTACGACCCCATCGAGCTGCAGATCAACAAGCTGCGCCAGAAGGTCGAAACGGCGCGGGAGTACATCCAGACCCAGGGCATCTTTGATCTTGAGACCTTTAAGCGCTTCCTCGACAAGGTCGACGCGGCGGGCATCAAGACCCACATCATGGCTGGCATCATCCCGCTGAAGGCCGCCGGCATGGCCAGATACATGAACGAGAACGTCCCCGGCATCGCCGTGCCGCAGGATATGATCGACCGTCTGGCCGCAGCCGCCGCCGAGGGCAAGGAAAAGGGCGTCAAGGGCCTGCCCATGCAGCTCGGCATCGAGATGGCCGCAGAGATGATCGCCAGGATCAAGGATGAGCACCTGTGTGACGGCGTGCACATCATGGCCATCGGCGCGGAAAAGAACGTCCCGACCATCCTCGAAAAGGCCGGCGTGACGATCTGACCCCAGCTATATTTCAGCTTCCATCCGTCCAAATGGATCGCCTGAGTTTTCGATACAGACCCAGAATATAGCACCAGCGGCAGCCCCCAGTCCAGGGGCTGCCGCTTTGTATTGTCTTTTTATCTTTTTGTGATCTCCGGTCACTCCCACGGGCTCGGCCCGGTTGGCTCTGTCGGGATGTCGGTGCCGGGGTCCCACGGATCGGTGGGATCCGTGGGATCGGTCGGATCGGGTTCATCCGGCTCCTCCGGGATCTCCGGCTCGACGTACGGCGTGCATTTGTACGACGTATCGCGGTGCTTGTACGTATCCGTGTGCAGCAGCTCGGTCTTCAGGACCTTGCCGCTCGCGTCCACGTAGTCGCGATAGGCCTTGACGGTCTTGCCGGTGTAGGCGTAGTTGACCATCTCGCCCTTGACGTACTTGTTGCCCTGCTTGTCGACGACGAGATTGACGGTGTTGCCGTTCTCGTCCACGCCGGTCCCGGCGTCAGTGATCTCGGTCTCCGTGCCGTCGATGACGGTCTTCGGCTGGCGGGTGGCGATGACCTCGTTGTGCAGGACGATGTGGTCGTAGCTCTTATCCTTCGGCGTGGTGCCCATGAGCTTGATGTGGACGTAGCCGCCGGAGACCGACGCGTCGATGCGCAGCGGATGGTCGGTGCTGTTGACGAACTTATAGTCGAGGCTGCCCCAGTAGATCGTCGCGTCCATGCCCAGCTGGACATAGGTGACGGTGAACATGTGCGGGGCCCGCTCGGTGACCTTGAGGTCGGCGTAGAGGCAGGCGGTGTAGATGGTCGAGGCGACCTGGCAGACGCCGCCGCCCTCCTCGGCCTCGCTCTTGCCGCCGGTCTGGTAGACGATGGCCTTCTGGTAGCCCTTCTCGGCCGTGCGCTCGCCGACGATCTTGTTGAACGAGAATTCGTCGCCGGGGTTCAGGATGGTGCCATCGATGGCCCTTGCAGGCGAGCTCCAGGTTCTTGGTGCGGCCGGCCTGCGCAGTATGCGGGCTGTCGCAGGAGCCGAGCACGTCGGCGAAGTATTCCTTCTCCAGATCCGCCAGCGTGACCTCCGGCTGCATTTCCTCGGCCTGATGGTGATGGTCGTGCCGGCGTCCGCCATGGCGATCTGCTGCGTGTAATACGACACGTCAAAGCCGAAGCCGACCTTCTCGGCCACGAGCTCCTTCTTTTCCTCGTCGTAATATGCGTCCTTCATCTCGGTGGCGAACTGATCGTAGTACGTCTGCAGATCGACCGGGGCGCAGGGCTCGGTGTCGTAGTCGAATTTCAGGTCGGAGAAATCGCCGCTTTCAAACCGCGCGACGACCTCGTCATAGAGCTTATCGGCGTCGAGCGAGATCTTCGGCGAGCCGGTCACGACCGTGACGGTCTTCGCGTCGGCGTCGACGGTGACGATCGGGTCGATCTTCTCCGAGGCGCAGGCCCGGGCCGTCTGGTCGATCAGGTCGCGGATATACGTCGTGTCCAGATTCTTGCCGGACTCCAGCGCGATATCCTGCCGGTCCTTTTCGCCTTCTGGTAGGTGATGAGCGCCTTGATGGGGCCGCCGTCGCGGCCGTAGTTCATGGCGGCGTCGGCCGCCTCATCCGGGTTCAGGGCAACGTTCGTCACCTCGGGGGTGAATTCGATCGTCCGGTCCGGCAGGACGACGGTCAGCGTATCGGCGGCAGTCTCCCTGCTCGACCGCGAGCTTCACGGCGTTGATGGCCGCGTCGCGCTTTGAGCCCGCCGATGTCGACGCCCGCGACATACACGTTCGGGAAGATCGTGTCGCTTCCCTTCAGGATAAAGCCATAGGTACAAACGCCGAGCACCGCCAGCAGTGCCACGCACCCGGCAATGACCGCGATCTTCTTTCCGGAGGCGGCGGACGGTTTCTTCTTGGGGCCCGCAGCGGCCTTTTCCGCCGAAGTCTTGTGCGCGGCGGGGCGGCTGGCCTCAAATCTGCCTTTCTTTCTGATAAGGATCCCTCCTATTCAAGCGCCACAGGGCGACATAATCTTTTTTGTGTCTGTATTATACATAAAACGTCGGTTTTTTGCAACGGCATTCCCGACAGGAACGGGCCCCGGAATTCTGAATTTTCTATTAATAATTTCACCCTTCGGCCGTCTGCGCACGCATGGCGGCATAGGTCCCCACGAGCTGCGTGGCGAGCTTCAGCGCATCCTCGCCCTTTTTGAGCTTCACGGACAGCATCGGGACCTTGCCCGCCGAGAAGAAGATCCGCCCCTTGAACTGCGCCTCGGCGCAGCAGGCCGAGATGGCCGCAAAGTCCATCGTGGCGAGGGACAGGAGGATGGCGCCGTCCTTCTGCGTGATCTCAGTGATGCCGGCGGCCGCCGCGCGCGCAGCAGCAGGCGATGGCGATGAGGTTCATGACGCCCCCTTCGGGGGATCGCCGAAGCGGTCGACGATCTCGTCGAGCAGCTCGTCGGCGTCTTCCTTTGGTGCGGATGGCCGCCATGCGGCGGTAAAGGTCCATCCGCTGCTCGCCGGAGGAGACATAGTCCTTGTTGATATTCGCCGTGACGGTGAGATCCGCCGTGCACTCGGGCTCCTTCTGCGCTTCCTCGCCGCGCTCTTCGAGCACGGCGTCTTCGAGCAGCTTCAGGTACATGTCGTAGCCGACGGTCATCATGTGGCCGGACTGCTCCGCGCCCAGCAGATCGCCCGCGCCGCGGATCTCCAGATCGCGCATGGCGATCTTGAAGCCGGAGCCGAACTCCGCGTATTCGCGGATGGTGTCGAGCCGCTTCTCCGCGATCTCCGACAGGACCTTGCCCTTGCGGAAGGTCAGGTAGGCATACGCGTGGCGGCTGGAGCGGCCCACGCGGCCGCGGATCTGGTGCAGCTGGGCGAGGCCGAGGCGGTCGGCGTCCTCGATGATGAGGGTGTTGACGTTCGGGATGTCGATGCCGGTCTCGATGATGGTGGTGCAGACGAGGATCTGGATCTCACCGTTCGACATCGACTGCATGACGTCGCCGAGCTGCTCCTCATTCATCTTGCCGTGGGCGACGGCGATCTCCGCCTCCGGGATGCGCTGCTTGATCTTCGCGGCGCACTGGTCGATCGACTCGACCCGGTTGTGCAGGTAATAGACCTGCCCGCCGCGCGCAAGCTCGCGCCGCATGGCCTCGTCCAGAATGCCGTCCTGATGCTCGAGGACGAAGGTCTGCACGGGATAGCGGTCCTGCGGCGGCTGCTCGATGGTGGACATGTCGCGAAGGCCGGACAGGGCCATATTGAGCGTGCGCGGGATGGGCGTTGCGGATAAGGTTAAGACGTCCACGCCGCGGGAAAGTTCCTTCAGCCGCTCCTTGTGCGTCACGCCGAAGCGCTGCTCCTCATCGACGATGAGAAGGCCCAGGTCCTTGAAATGGATCTCCTTCTGCAGCAGCTTGTGCGTGCCGACGATGAGGTCGATCTTGCCGGACTGCAGGTCAAAGAGCGTCTTTTTGATCTGCGCGGGCGTGCGGAAGCGGGAGAGCACGTCGATCGTGACCGGGAACGTCGCAAAGCGGCGCATGGCCGTGAGATAATGCTGCTGGGCAAGAACGGTCGTCGGGACTAAGATTGCGACCTGCTTGCCGTCCAGCATGCACTTCATGGCCGCACGCAGCGCGACCTCCGTCTTGCCGAAGCCGACGTCGCCGCAGAGCAGACGGTCCATCGGCGCAGGGGATTCCATGTCGCGCTTGATCTCGTCGATGCAGCGCAGCTGATCGTCCGTTTCGGCGTATTCAAAGCTCTCCTCAAACTCCTGCTGCCACGGCGAATCCGCCGCGAAGGCGAAGCCCGGCAGGCGCTTGCGCTCGGCATAGAGCTTGATGAGGCCCGCAGCCAGATCCTTGGCCGCAGCCTTGGCCTTCGCCTTTGTCTTTTGCCACTGGTCGCCGCCGAGCTTGTTGAGCCGGACGGGCGTATCCTCACCGGCGCCGATATACTTGCTGACCAGATCGAGCTGCGTTGCGGGCCCGTACAGGCAGTCCGTGCCCTGATAGGCGATTTTCACATAATCCTTCGTGACGCCGCCGACCTTCAGCTGCTCCATGCCGACGTAGCGGCCGATGCCGTGGTGCTCGTGTACGACGAGATCGCCGGGAGTCAGGTCGGTGAACGAATCGAGCTTTTTGCGGTTCGTGGCCTTTTTCGGGGGCGCGCGTTTTCTTCCGCTCCTGCCGGACGGCGATCTGCCCCCTCTGTTAAGATGGCAAATTTCAGCGTCGGGTATTCAAGCCCCGCAGGAAGCGAGCCCGGCGCGAGCAGGATCTGCCCTGGCTGCGGCAGCTTCGTGAGCGGGAACGCCAGAAGCGCGTTCAGCCCGTTCTGCGCCAGAAGGTCTTTCAGAATTTCGCCGCGCCGCTGGCCGCCGCACAGGACGATCGAGCCATATTGGTTGGCCGTGTAATTTTTCAGGTCCGACGCCGCCGTCTCCAGACTGCCGCCGTAGCCCGGCAGCTGCCGGGCCGTGAACGACAGGAGCTTTTTGGGCGGCAGGCTCTCGGGATACCGGGCCGCGAGGAAGCCGTCGCAGTAGACGACCGCCCGGCCGCGCAGCTGCGCGGCCAGATCCTCGATCGAGCCGTAATAATCGCACAGTTCGCCAAACAGCGTGCCGGAGGTCAGGAACGAATCGAGCAGCAGGCCGAATTCCTCCGCCTTTTCCTTCTCCGCCCGCTGCAGATTCCCGTGGTCGCAGAACGCGACGACCGCCTCCTGCGACAAATACGCGGCGGCCGTGGTGAACTCCGGATAGATGAGCGCCATATAGCGGTCGGCGCTGGCAAAGAGCGTCTCGTTTTCAAGCGCCTCGCAGTCCTTCTGCAGGGTGTCGATCAGCGCCTGATTGGGCGTTTTCCGGCGCTGCTGGCGCGCGATGATCGCGCGCAGGTCCTCGCACAGCCCGCCGTGCCCTGCGGGTGCAGATGCGCCTCCGTCTCCGCCACGGGCAGGAGGACGGCCTCTTCCACGTTTTCCGTGCGCCGCTGGGTGATGGGGTCAAAATAGCCCATGGTGTCGAGCTCGTCGCCGAAAAACTCCGCGCGCAGCGGGTTTTCGCACGCGGGCGAATACACGTCCAGAATGCCGCCGCGCAGGGCGAACTGCCCCACGCCCTCGACGAGGCTCGAGCGGGTATAGCCCGCCCGCGTCAGCCGGGCGACCAGATCGTCCACGTTGTATTCCGCCCCGCACCGCAGCCGCACGGAGGCCGAGAACAAGACCTCCCGCGGCATCGTGCGCAGCAGCAGCGCGTCCAGGCTCGTCACCAAAACCGGCACCTGCCCCTGCGCCAGCGCGTACAGCAGCCGCAGCCGCTTCTGCTCCCACTGCCGCGAGACGCCGATGGCCCCCGCGAGCGTCAGCTCGCGCGACGGCAGCACCGGCGGCTGCTCACCCAGAAACGCGCCGAGCTCCGACGCAAGCCGGGAAGCCGCCAGATCATCCTGACACACCGCGACGAGCGGGCGGCCCGAATGCTCGTCGTGCAGCGCCGCGAGCACATGGCTCCGCGGCGCCTGGCTCAGGCCCGAGACGGCAGCGGCCTGCTTCGCCTCCATGGCCTGAAGCAGCTGCATATAATCCGGGCTCTTTTTTGCAGAAGCGAAAGCAGAACGTTCATGATTTTCTCCTAAAAAAAAATTAAGGCAACACCGCACAATTGCGTCTGCGCGCTTCGACGGATCTTTTCCGCCAATCCTGCGGTTTGAAAAGCTTGAAATATTGCGCAGCCGTTGGCGACGAAGGAGCCTTACGGATGCGGCATGCCCCTTGCGGGTACATACAGGATTCCTGCGCTTTTCAAACCTTGCCTTGGCGAAAAATCTCTCGCCGGATCTGCTTGCCGAATTGTGCGGTGCTGCCTCAGAAATTTCAGACAAACAGGCAACGCGCATAGGAGAGTTTCTCCTATGCGTCCTGGTTTTTCTTATTTTATGCGGCAAACCGCTTAAAACCGCCTGCCGTTATATTCCGCGGCCGCCTTTTCGCAGCCGTTTTTCACGATGCACAGCGCCGCCTCCGCCGCGTGCTCCATCGCGTCCTGATAGTCGGGCCACTCGGTCTTCGACACGGTGGAGAGCACCCAGTCGGCCAGGTCGTAGTCCGGGTGCGGCTTGGCTCCGACGCCGATCTTGACCCGCGGGAACTGGTCGGAGCCCAGGCAGGAAATGATGGACTTGAGGCCGTTGTGGCCGCCGGCCGAGCCGTTTTTTTGCGGATGCGGAGCTTGCCGACGGGGAGCGAGATATCGTCAAACAGGACGAGCACCCGCTCCGGCGGGATCTTGTAGAAATGCGCAGCAGCCTCAATGGCGATACCGGAGGCGTTCATATACGTCAGCGGCTTCATGAGAAACAGCCGCTGGCCGCCAAAGTCCGCCTGCGCGGTGAGCGCCTTGAAGCGTTCTTTGGAAACCTTGACCTGCAGGCGCGCGGCCAGCAGGTCAAGGGTCATAAAACCGGTATTGTGTCTGGTCTTCTCATATTCGGCGCCCGGATTACCGAGCCCCGCGATCAGCCAGTCATAATTGGGTCTTTGAAACAGCATAAAAATCAGAACAGAACAGACATCGAGTTTTCTTCGTAAATTCTCTGGATGGCGTCGGCAAAGATCGGGGAAACGTCCAGATACTTGATCTTGCTGCATGCGCCCTCGAGCGGCGGGATGGTGTTGAGGAAGGTCAGCTCCTTGATGCAGCTGTCGGCGATGCGCTCGTTGGCCGGGCCGGAGAGCACGCCGTGGGTCGCGCAGGCGTAGACCTCGGTCGCGCCGCCGATCTCCACGATGGCCTTGGCCGCGTTGCACAGGGAACCGGCGGTATCGACCATATCGTCGAAGAGGATGCACTTCTTGCCCTTCACGTCGCCGATGACGTTCATGACCTCGCACTGGTTGGCCTTTTCGCGGCGCTTGTCGACGATGGCGAGGTTCATGCCCATCTTGTTGGCGAAGGTCCGGCTGCGGGCGACGGAGCCGACGTCCGGGGAGACGACGACCATCTCCTCCGGATGCTCGAACTTGGACATATAATATTTCACGAAGACGGGATTGGAGAGCAGGTTGTCAACGGGGATGTCAAAGAAGCCCTGGATCTGGGCAGCATGGAGATCCATGGTCAGCACGCGGTCCGCGCCCGCGGCCTCGATCATATTGGCGACGAGCTTTGCGGAGATGGGGTCGCGGCCCTTTGGCCTTGCGGTCCTGGCGGGCATAGCCGAAATACGGGATGACGGCGGTGATGCGGCCGGCAGAAGCGCGGCGGCAGGCGTCGATCATGATGAGCAGCTCCATCAGGTTGTTGTTGACCGGCTTGCAGGTCGACTGGACCAGGAACACATCGCTGCCGCGGACAGATTCATTGATCGTCAGGGAAACCTCGCCGTCGGCAAAGGTCGTTACCGTGCAGTCGCCCAGCGGCAGCCACAGCTTGCGGCAGACACCCTCGGCAAACGGACGGTTGGCGTTCGCGCAGAATACCTTGACGTTCTTACCATGAGAAATCATATGAAATTACCCTCTCTCTTGTGTGATTCGCTCTGTTCTGTGTTGTTCTGTATGTATTTGGAGGCGGCACGCGCCGCCGGGAAAACGAAGGTCCTGCAATCACTTTTCTTTCAGCTTATGCCGGTTCGCCCAGTCGCGCTTGTTCTGCTGGCGGGCGCGGGCGATGGCGAGCGCCGCGGGCGGCACGTCGTCGGTCACGGTGGAGCCGGCGGCGATATATGCGCCCTCGCCCACATGGACGGGCGCGATGAGGTTCGTATTGCAGCCGATGAAGGCATTGTCGTCGATGACGGTGCGGGATTTGTGGACCCGGTCATAGTTGACGGTCACGGTGCCGCAGCCGAAGTTGATGTTCTTGCCAACGTCGCTGTCGCCGACGTAGGTCAGGTGCGAGATCTTCGTGCCGTCGCCGATGGTGGAGTTCTTGACCTCCACAAAATCGCCGCAGCGCACGTGCGAGCCGATACGCGAACCCGGACGGACATAGGCGAAGGGGCCGACGGTCGTGTCGGAGCCGATCTCGGAATCGTAGACCTGCGAGGCGTTGATCTTTGTCCCCTCGCCGACCTTGACATTTTCCAGATAGCTGTTCGGCCCGATGGTGCAGCCGTCGGCAATGGAGGTCGTGCCGCGCAGCACGGTCCCGGGCAGCAGCTCGGTCCCGGCCCCGACGAAGACCGTCGGCTCGACATATGTGTTGCTGTAATCCCAGATCGACACGCCCGCAGCGGCGAGATTGTACAGAACGCCGCGGCTCAACAGCGGCTGCCACTCGGCCAGCTGCTGCATGGAGCAGACGGCGTACACGCCGTCACGGTCAGTATAGGGCACGCCGTGATCCTTGAGGAAATCGGTAAAGATGAACGTATCGTCCAGCGCGTCCATCAGCGCCTGACGACTGACGGCGCTCACGCCGCTCTCGACCGGCGCGCCGGAGAACGAATCCTCATCCACGGCGAACGGATCGATGACGGCAGGGCCGGTGACGACGATGACGTCCTCCTCCTGCTCGTCGGCCGTGGACAAAAAGACGTGGAGCTGGTCGGCCGTCTCCTCGAGCTTTGCGCAGCTGAGGTCGCAGTCGCCGGGGAAGCACTGCCGCGCCTCCGATAAAAACCGCTCGTGGCAGACCAAAAAGAAGCGCCCAACCCCGCCGGCAGCCAGAGAACGCGTCAGCCACGCAAGCAGCGGCGTCCCCATGATCGCCTGCAGCATCATTGGGCGGGAATATCCGGTTTTACCAGTATCATCGGGTACAAAGACCACCGCGGACAGACCGGACATACGCACCACACCCCTTTCTCAGGCCATTCTGCCTGTATTATAGCAGACCTTGCGTCGGCTGGCAAGGGCACAGCTGCTTTTTCACCGGACAAAACCGGGCATGTTTCGCGGTTTTGCGTAAAAACCGCCGGTTACCCCGCAGAATTCCGCCTGCACTGGGGCGGCCCGCCGGTGTTTCCCGAAAAAACAGAGAAAGTTTTTTGGAAAAAATGGCTATTCATTGCGTAAGTGAACAAACTATGGTATAAATATGATAACTATGTTTCAGAAAAAGAGGATCCTACATGCTGACACTCAAAAATCTCAGTCTGACGGCCAGCGACGCGCAGGGCCGCACAGACATTGTCAAAAACGTCTCTCTGGACGTAGAAGACGGAAAATTCCTTGTCATTACCGGCCCGAACGGCGGCGGCAAGACGACGCTGGCCAAGCTCATCATGGGCCTTGCCGTGCCGACCGGCGGCCAGATCTTGTTCTTGACGGTGAAGACATCACGCCCCTCTCCATCACCGACCGCGCCAGGCGCGGCATCTCCTACGGCTTTCAGCAGCCGCCCCGGTTCAAGGGCATGAAGGTCTCGACCTTGCTCACCATCGCGGCGGGCAAGGCGCTCCCATGACGAGGCCTGTTCCTATCTGACGCAGGTGGGCCTGTGCGCGCGCGACTATCTCAGCCGCGACGTGGACATGAGCCTGTCCGGCGGCGAGGTCAAGCGCATCGAGATCGCCACGCTGCTGGCCAAAAATTCCCGGCTCATGATCTTTGACGAGCCGGAGGCAGGCATCGATCTGTGGTCGTTCGCCCGACTGACGGAGACATTCCGCGAGCTGCATGAGAAGGGCGGCCGCACGATCCTCATCATTTCCCATCAGGAGCGCATCATCCGTCTGGCCGACGAGATCATCCTGATCGCGAACGGCGAGATCGCCGGACGCGGCACGGCGGACGAGCTCTATCCGAAGCTGCTGTCGCAGACCGTTGCGGGCTGCAATCTGCTGGAGGTGAACGGAATATGCTGAACGACATTCAGAAAAAGCATTCTGCAGACCGTCTCCGACATGGTCTCCATCCCGGACGGCGCGGTCAACATCCGCAGCGACGGGCAGAAGGAAGTTCCGCCAGAACTCCGAGCATATCCAGATCGTCTCCAAGACCGACAAGGACGGCATCGACATCAAAATCGCGCCCTTTACCAAGAGCGAAAACGTGCATATCCCTGTCGTACTGAGCAGAGCCGGGTTCCACGACATGGTCTATAACGACTTCTTTGTCGGCGAGGGTGCAGACGTGACCATCGTCGCCGGCTGCGGCATCCACAACTGCGGCGACTGCGACTCCGAGCACGACGGCATCCACACGTTCTACGTCGGCAAAAACGCGAAGGTGCACTATATCGAAAAGCACTACGGCGAGGGCGAAGGTACCGGCAAGCGCATTCTGAACCCGCAGACCATCGTCTATCTCGAAGAGGGCGCGTCCATCGTCATGGACACCAGCCAGATCGGCGGCGTGGACGACACGAAGCGCTATACAAAGTGCGAGGCCAACGGCGCAAATTCCGAGGTGCAGATCAACGAAAACTTGCCTGACCGCGGGCGACCAGCACGCCGTCAGCGAGATGGATGTGATTTTGAACGGCGAAGGCTCACGCACGCGCGTCGTGTCGCGGTCGGTCGCCAAGGAAGCATCCACGCAGATCTTCTATCCCCGCGTGCAGGGCAACGCCCCCTGCTTCGGCCACGTGTCGTGCGACTCGATCATCATGGGCGCGGCCAAGGTCCGCTCCATCCCCGAGATCTCCTGCAACCATGTCGACGCCGCGCTCATGCACGAGGCCGCCATCGGCAAGATCGCAGGCGAGCAGCTGCTCAAGCTTGAGACGCTCGGCCTGACGCCGGAGGAGGCGGAGGAGAAGATCCTGGAGGGCTTCCTCCGCTGATCGTCAGACTTCACAATTTCTTACGGTTAACTTTGTGTAAAAAATCACTTGCTTTTCCGTGTTTTTCTCCCATATACTGAACCCGTGAATGAATAAAAAGATACCCTGCCATTGGAGCAGGAAGAGAGGCGTCATGAGATGAATCTGGAAGAATTACGCGCACGCAAGGGCTTTATCTGCGATATGGACGGCGTCATCTACCTCGGCAACCAGCTGCTGCCGGGTGTGGCGGAGTTCGTAACATGGCTGAACGAAAACGACAAGCAGTTTCTGTTCCTGACAAACTCGTCCGAGCGCTCGCCCAAGGAGTTGCGGCAGAAGCTGCAGCGCATGGGCCTGGACATCGACGAGGAGCACTTCTACACCAGTGCGTTAGCAACTGCCGCGTTTCTCAAAAAGCAGGCGCCGGGCTGCACCGCGTTCGTGATCGGCGCGCCGGGACTTCTGAACGCGCTGTATGATGTGGGCGTCACGATGAACGACGTTGACCCGGATTATGTGATCGTCGGCGAGACGGCAAGCTATAATTACGAGGTCATCACCAAGGCTGTCCGGCTGGTTCTGAACGGTGCGCGGCTGATCGCGACAAATTCCGACCTCACGGGACCGACGGAATTCGGCATTGCGCCCGCCTGCCGGTCGCACTCGTCGCGCCCATTGAGCTGGCGACGGGCCGGAAGGCCTATTTTATGGGCAAGCCGAACCCGCTCATGATGCGCACCGGCCTGCATCTGCTGGGTGTCCACTCCGAAGAGGCCGCCATGGTCGGCGACCGGATGGACACCGACGTCATCGCGGGCATGGAATCCGGCCTTGCCACCGTCCTCGTCCTCTCCGGCTGCACAAGCCGCACAGACGTAAACGACTACCCCCCTACCGCCCGACCTACATCCTGAACGGCGTCGGAGATATCCCCAGCAAAATAACCCCAAAAGCAGCCCAACCGGGCTGCTTTTTCAGGCTCCCTTTGCCAAGGGGAGTCAGCCGCAAAGCTGACTGAGGGATTGTTCTCCGCCGCAGCGGAATGGCTTCCCCGCGAGGGGGAAGCTGTCGCCGGAGGCGACTGATGAGGTGGACAGCGTCTCGTAGACGGAAGTGCCCCCCCACTATCCGTCACGGCTTCGCCGTGCAACCTTCCCTCATAGGGAAGGCATCGAAGTGCTCAAAAACTGAAAATTCCCCCGCAAAAGGTGCAGCCTGACAAACTCAGACTGCATCTTCTATTTCCCGCAAATATTCAAACGCAACGACTCACAAATCTGATTCCCACGTATCAGGCGGCGCGTACCAAGACGCCTGTGAGGTGAGTATCGAGTGGAACGCCAAGCTAAAAACATTGTTACCCGCCTGAATGCAGAGGCAGAATGCACCAAACGCGTCCCAGCGCCCTTTTCTCCCCTATCTTTTCCCGCGCAAGGGAAAAGATAGGGCCGTCGGAGACACGTCAGAAACGACCACGGCGGAACGAGCCGCCGCAAGCGACGTCTCTTATCCTCTGTGCTCGTTTCTTCCTTTCCAAACCGCAAACTGAATTTGCGGTTTGGGTTTTTCTATGCAAATCTGTGACAACCTCTCAGTCTCAGCTGCGCCGAGCCAGCATCCCTACCCCTTTTGTCCCTTCGGGACATTTCCCCCTGATAGGGGAATCGGCCCCCTGGAAGGGGGAGCCAAGGGGTTCGCGCTGCCGGAAGTGCCTATCAGAGACGGAACACCCGGCGGGCGTTGGATTCGGTCGCGCGGGCGACTTCTTCGGCGGGGATGCCGCGGAGATCTGCGATCTTTTTGGCCACGTACGGGACCAAGCTGGGGTCGCAGCGGCGGCCGCGGAAGGGCTCCGGGGCCATGTAGGGGCAGTCGGTCTCGATGAGGATGCGGTCCAGCGGGATGTTCTGCGCGACCTCCACGGCCTTGTGCGCATTTTTGAATGTCACGACGCCGGTAAAGCCGATGCACCAGCCGCGCTTGATCAGCTCCTTTGCCATCTCATAGCTGCCGGAAAAGCAGTGGAACACGCCCTTCACGTCCGGGAACTCGCTGACGATGCGAAGTCCGTCCTCATGCGCCTTGCGTTCATGGATGACGACGGGCATGGAGGGCTCCTGCGCCAGCGCCATCTGCAGGCGGAAGGCCCGCTGCTGCACATCCCGCGGGGGATCCTCATAGTGATAGTCCAGGCCGATCTCGCCGATGGCCTTCACGCGCGGGTTTTTACACAGCTCGCGGTAGGCGGCGATCCGCGCCTCGTCCACCTGCGCGGCGTCGTCCGGGTGGCTGCCGACGGCGGCGTGGACCCAGCTAAATCGCTCGGCCAACTGCACCGCCTTTTCCGACGACGGCAGATCGAAGCCGATCTCCATCATGCCGGTGACGGACACCTCCTTCATGTTTTCCACAATGCTGTCAAAGTCCTGTGCAAAACAGTCCTCGGTCAGATGTGCGTGTGAATCAAAATACATACCTTACTCCTTATTCTGCTCCAGCCAGATGAGCAGCACCGCGATATCCGCGGGCGAGACGCCCGAGATGCGGCTGGCCTGCCCGACGGACAGGGGCCGGATCTCATCGAGCTTCTGCCGCGCCTCGACGCGCAGGCCCTGCATGGAAAGATAGTCGATCGTCTTCGGCAGGAGCCTGCCCTCTTCGCGGGCAAATTCCTCGACCTGCTTCTGCTGGCGGGCGATGTAGCCCGCGTATTTCATCCGGATCTCCACGGCCTCGCGCACCACGGCGGGCAGCGCCGGCCGCTCCGGGTCGAAGGGCGCCAGATCGTCATAGCCCAGCTGCGGGCGGCGGATGAGATCGGACAGGCGGGCCGAGCCCTCGACCGGCGCGGTGTCATGCGCGCGGAGCATCTCGTTCAGCGCTTCGCTTTCTGCCGCGCCTGTGGCCTCCAGCCGTTTGATCTCCGCGGCGACCGCGCGGTATTTTTCCTGCACGGCGGCATCCTGCTCGTCCGAGACGAGCCCAATGCGACGGCCGATGGGCGTCAAGCGCTCATCGGCGTTGTCCTGCCGGTGCAGGAGCCGGTATTCCGAGCGCGAGGTCATAATCCGGTACGGCTCGTTCGTGCCCTTCGTCACCAGATCGTCAATCAGCGTTCCGATATAGCCGTCCATGCGCTTCAGGATCATCGGCTCCTCGCCCTTGATCTTCAGCGCCGCGTTGACGCCCGCCACGAAGCCCTGCACCGCGGCCTCCTCATAGCCCGACGAGCCGTTGAACTGCCCCGCGCCGTAGAGGCCGGGGATCTTTTTTGCTCTCGAGCGTCGGCAGAAGCTCGGTCGGGTCGACGCAGGCGTATTCGATGGCGTAGGCCGGGCGCATCATCTCCGCGTGCTCGAGCCCCGCGATCGTGTGCAGCATGTCGAGCTGCACATCCTCCGGCAGGCTGGAAGACAGACCCTGGATATACATCTCGTCCGTGTACAGCCCGCAGGGCTCGACGAACAGCTGGTGCCGGGGCTTATCCGGAAAGCGGTCGATCTTCGTCTCGATCGACGGGCAGTAGCGCGGGCCGACGGACTCGATCATGCCGTTGAACAGCGGCGACCGGTCGTGGTTGGCCTTGATGATCGCGTGGGTCTTTTCGTTCGTATAGGTCAGGTAGCAGACCGCTTTGTTTTCCGGCGGCTGCTTCGTGGAAAACGAGAACGGGACGGGCGTCTCGTCGCCCGGCTGCAGCTCCATCTTCGTCACGTCGATCGAGCGGCGGTTGACGCGCGGCGGCGTGCCGGTCTTGAACCGGCGCATGCGCAGGCCAAGAGAAGAAAGCTGCTCCGCAAGACCGATGCCCGCCTGCATGCCGTCCGGGCCGGAGGCATAGGCGCAGTCGCCGGTGATGACGCGGGCATCCAGATACGTGCCGGAGGCAATGACGCAGGCGCGCACCTGATACACCGCGCCGAGGCGCGTGACGACGGCGGAGACCTGCCCGTCCGTCAGCCGGAGGGAGGTGATCATGGCCTGCTTGAGGTCCAGATTCTCCTGCCGCTCGAGCGTGCGCTTCATATCCTCCTGATACCTCCGGCGGTCCGCCTGCGCGCGCAGGGAGTGGACGGCCGGGCCCTTGCCCAGGTTCAGCATCCGGTACTGGATGCACGAGCGGTCGGCCGCCTTTGCCATCTCCCCGCCCAGCGCGTCAAGCTCCCGCACCAGATGGCCCTTGCCCGTGCCGCCGATGGCGGGGTTGCAGGGCATATTGCCGACGGCGTCCAGATTGATCGTGAACACGACGGTCTTCAGCCCCATCCGCGCGCAGGCCAACCCGGCCTCGATCCCGGCGTGGCCCGCGCCGATCACGGCCACGTCGTACCGGCCAGCGTCAAATTCCATACAGATCCCCCCTGCAGCACTTCATTCGGATTGATATTTTAGCAGGAAACCGCCCTGTTTGCAAGAATCCTGCCCGCCGCAAGAAAAAATTTCCGCCCCGACAGCGTTCGGCAGACTTTTCCGTGCCGTTCCGGTATGGTATAGACACAGCTTATCCAATGCGAGCGCACTTCATATCCCAGGCCGGCGGCTCTGGCCGCCGCCAAATCCCACAACCCCATCTGCCTCCGGTCAGAGCATGACCGGAGGGCTTTTTTTGCGCGGCGGCGCGGGGTGTTGACGAATGGGGCGTTTTCGGGTATGATGGGTAAATAATCCTGCCGTGGAGGTGTGAACGGTTTTGATGAAAACATGATGCGCGAGGCGCTCCTGCTTGCGCGGGAGGCGGCGGCGGACGGCGAGGTTCCGGTGGGGTGTGTGATTACGCTGGATGACCGGATCGTCGGCCGCGGCCGCAATCGCCGGGAAACGAACAGGACCGCCCTGGCGCACGCGGAGATCGAGGCCATTGCCGAGGCCTGCCGGACGCTTGGCGGCTGGCGGCTGTGGCAGTGTACGCTGTACGTGACGCTCGAGCCGTGCCCCATGTGTGCGGGTGCGATCCTGAACGCGCATCTGCCGCGCGTCGTTTACGGTGCAAAGGACCCCAAATCCGGTGCGGCCGGGAGTCTGGTCGATGTGCTGCATCTGCCGGGCTGCTTTCAGCCGGAGGTGCTGGGCGGGGTCCTGGAAGAAGCCTGCTCGCAGGCGCTGCGCGACTTTTTCCGCGCGCTGCGCCAGAGGAACCGATGAAATCATCGGTTCCCAAAGACGCGCGTCCCGGACGGGCGCTGGTGAAAAAAGGATGGTTCTCTATGCGATATCAGATCACGTCTGACTCGACCTGTGATCTCAGCCCCGAGCTGCTGCAGCGGTACAACATCCGCCTGCTGCCGCTCTACGTCAACATGGACGGCAAGACGCTGCGCGACGGCGTGGACGTCCGCCCGGACGACATCTATGCGCATGTCTCCGCGGGCGGCGGTCTGCCGAAGACGGCTGCGGTCAACCTGGCGGACTATGTCCGCATGTTCACGGAGCTTTCCGCGCAGAATGACTTTGTCATTCACATCTGTATTTCCCTCGATTTCTCCTGCTGCTATCAGAACGCAAAGCTCGCGGCGGCGGATTTTGACAACGTCTACGTTGTCGACTCGAGAAATCTCTCCACCGGCCACGGCCTCGTCGTGCTCGAAGCTGAGCGGATGGCCCGTGCCGGCATGGCGCCGGACGAGATCGTCGCGGCGCTGCAGGAGCTGACCGGCCGCGTGGAGGCCAGCTTCATTCTTGACCGGCTGGACTACATGAAAATGGGCGGCCGCTGCTCAGCCGTGACGCTGCTCGGCGCGAATCTTCTGAAGCTCCGCCCGTGCATCGAGGTCAAGGACGGCAAAATGGGCGTCGGCAAAAAGTACCGCGGCAGCTTTGAAAAATGTCTGGTGCAGTACATCACCGACAAGATCGGCGCGCGCAGCGATCTGGAGCTGCGGCGCGTCTTCATCACGCATTCCGGCCTGCCGGAGGAAACGGTGCAGAAAGCTGTGGAAACTGTGCAGAAGCTGCAGCCGTTTGACGAGATCTGCGTCACCCGCGCCGGCTGCACCGTCAGCAGCCACTGCGGCCCCGGCACCATCGGCGTGCTGTACATCCGAAAGGCAGAAGCATGAGACAGATACTCGAACAGCGTTCCGGGCTTTCCCCGGAGAAGATCGACACGCTCTGCGCCTTTGGCCGGGCACTGCTGGAAAAGAATCAGGTCATGAACCTGACCGCCATCACCGAGCCGCAGGCCGTGGCAGAGCTGCATTTTCTCGACTCCATCGCGCTGCTGCAGGCCGTGGACTTTCAGAATCAACGCGTCATCGACATCGGCTGCGGCGCGGGCTTCCCCGGCGTTCCGCTGAAGATCGCGGAGCCGTCGATGGCGCTGACGCTGCTCGATTCGCTCGCCAAGCGGATGCACTGGCTCGAGGAGCTGCTGCCGCAGCTCGGCGTGCAGGCACAGGTCGTGACGGCCCGGGCGGAGGAATACGTCCGCACCTGCCGGGAGAGCTACGACATTGTGACCTCCCGCGCCGTGGCGCGGCTGAACGTGCTCGCGGAGCTGTGTCTGCCGTACGCGAAGGTCGGCGGCGTCTTCCTCGCCATGAAGGGCGCGCTTGCCGACGAAGAGATCGACGAGGCCCGGCGCGGCATCGCCCAGCTCGGCGGCAGCATCGAGCGGGTGTACGAATATCCCATCCAGGACGCCGTCCACAAGGCCGTCGTCATCCGCAAGCAAAAGCCGACCCCGCCCAAATACCCCCGTGCATTCGCAAAGATCAAAAAATCCCCCCTGTAAACCATCACCCCCGCAGGAAAATTCCTGCGGGGGTTCGTTTTCCCCAGGCTCCCCTGAGAGGGGAGCCTGGGGAGGGTCATCTTTTAAACTTTCTGCTTTCCAGCACCGCCTGTTCGTCGCAGCGGTTGTTTTTTTCGTTGGCCTCATGCCCCTTGACCCAGTGGTAGTGCATCTCGTGCTGCCGGGTCAGACCCAGCAGTGTGTCCCACAGGTCGGGGTTGAGGGCCGGTTTTTTGTCGGCCTTGACCCAGCCCCTGCGTTTCCATCCCCAGGCCCAGCCCTTCTCCAGCGCGTCAATGACGTATTTGGAATCGGAATACAGCTCCACCACGCACGGCTCGCGCAGCGCGAGCAGCGCGGAGATGACCGCCATGAGCTCCATGCGGTTGTTGGTGGTCGACTCCTCGCCGCCGGAGATCATCTTTTCGCGTCCCTGATACTCCAAAATCGCGCACCAGCCGCCGGGGCCGGGGTTGCCGGAGCAGGCCCCGTCGGTGTAGATGGTGACCGTCTTCATACTTCTTCGTGTTCGTCCGCCGTCTCCTCCGGCTCCCGGTCGACCCGGTCGACAGAGATGACGCGGTTGCCCGCTTCCACGCGCATGAGGATGACGCCCTGCGTACCGCGCTTATAGACGTTGATATCGGCCGCCGCCATACGGATGAGCACGCCGCCGTTTTCGATCAGCATCACATCATCCTCATCGTCCACGATGGCGACGCCCGCGATGCGGCCGGTCTTGGCGGTGATGTTGTAGTTCTTGAGGCCCTTGCCGCCGCGCTGCTGCGGACGGCGGACGCCGTCGTCGCCGAGACGCATATACTCCTCGATGTCCGTGCGTTTGCCGTAGCCGTATTCGGTGACGGAGAGCAGCTGCTTGCCCTTTGCGGCGATGCAGCGCCGACGATGCTGTCACCCGCGTCCAGCGCCATACCGCGCACACCGGCCGCGTCGCGGCCCATGACGCGCACGTCGTTTTCATTAAAGCAGATGGCCATGCCGTCCGCGCTGGCGAGCATGATGTCCTGCTTGCCGTCGGTCTTCATGACGGCGATGAGCTCGTCGCCCTCGCTCAGCGTCAGCGCGCGGATGCCGGCCTTTCTCGCCGTGTTGAGGCTTGCCAGCTCCAGCCGCTTGACGGTGCCGTTCTTCGTGACAAAGACGAGATAGTCCTCGTCGAACTCATGCACGGTGATGCCGGCCGTGACCTTCTCGCCCGGCTCGAAGGGCAGGATGTTGACCAGATTTGTGCCCTTGGCGGTGCGTCCGGCCTCGGGGATCTGATAGCCCTTGCGGCGGTGGACCTTGCCGAGGTTCGTGAAGAAGAGGATGTAGTCATGCGTGGAGGCGGTAAAGACGCCCTCGACGAAATCCTCCTCCTTCGTCGTCATGCCGGTCACGCCGCGGCCGCCGCGCTTCTGGCTGCGGTAGGTCGAGGCAGGCACGCGCTTGCAGTAGCCCGCGTGCGAGAGTGTGAAGACGCACTGCTCCTCCTCGATGAGATCCTCGATGTCGATCTCATCCTCGACGTCCTGGATCTCGGTCAGGCGGTCGTCGCCGTACTTGTCGCGGATGGCGATCAGCTCGTCTTTGAGAACGCCCTTGAGCATCTCTTCGTTCGCCAGCAGCTCGCGGTAATATTCGATGCGCTTTTCGAGCTCCTCGTATTCCGCCTCGAGCTTCTCGCGCTCCAGTCCCTGCAGGCGCTTGAGCTGCATGTCCAGCACGACCTGCGCCTGGATCTCAGACAGGCTGAAGCGCTCCATCAGGCGCTCTTTCGCGTTGTCATAGCTCTCGCGGATGGTCCGGATGACCTCGTCGATGTTGTCCTCCGCGATCAGCAGACCCTGCAGCACGTGCTGCCGGTCGAGCGCCTTTTTGAGGTCGAACTGCGTCCGGCGGGTGATGATCTCCTCCTGGAAAGTGAGATACTCGTCGAGCATATGGCGCAGGGACAGGATCTTCGGCTGCTTCTGGTTATTGACCAGCGCGAGCATCGTCACGCCGAAGGTCGTCTGCATCTGCGTCTGGGCAAAGAGGCGGTTCAAAACGACCTGCGGGTTCGCGTCCTTTTTGAGCTCGATGACGACGCGCATGCCGTTGCGGTCGGTCTCGTCGCGGATGTCGGAGATGCCCTCGAGCCGCTTGTCGCGCACCTGCTCGGCCATGGCGGCGATGAGCTGGCGCTTGTTGACCTGATACGGCAGCTCCGTCACGATGATCCGCTCGCGGTTCTGGCCGAATTCCTCAAATTCGGTGCGCGCGCGGACGGTGATCTTGCCGCGGCCGGTGGAGTAGGCGGCGCGGATGCCGCTGCGGCCCATGATGATGCCCCTGGTCGGGAAATCCGGGCCCTTGATGTACTCCATCAGGTCTGCCAGCTCCGCCTCGGGATTTTCGAGGATGCAGACGCAGGCGTTGATGACCTCCGTCAGATTGTGCGGCGGGATATTCGTCGCCATGCCGACGGCGATGCCGGACGAGCCGTTGACCAGCAGGTTCGGGAAGCGGGACGGGAGCACGCGCGGCTCTTTTCTCGCGATTCGTCGAAGTTCGGGTCCCAGGCGACCGTGTCCTTGTCGATGTCGCGCAGCATCTCGTTGCAGAGCTTCGACATGCGCGCCTCGGTATAACGGTAGGCCGCGGGAGGGTCGCCGTCGACGGAGCCGAAGTTGCCGTGGCCGTCGACCAGCGGGTAGCGCATGGAGAAATCCTGCGCCAGACGGACCATCGCGTCGTAGACCGACGCGTCGCCGTGCGGATGATACCGGCCCAGCACGTCGCCGACGCAGGTCGCCGATTTTTTGAACGGCTTGTCGGACGTCAGTCCGTCCTCATACATGGCGTAGAGAATGCGCCGGTGCACGGGCTTCAGACCGTCGCGCACATCCGGCAGCGCACGGCCGACAATGACGGACATCGCGTAGTCGATATACGAGCTCTTCATCTCATGCACGAGCTCCGACTGCACGATCCTCTGCTCCGGGAACATGATGTCCTCGGGCTTATAATCTTTCTTATGTGCCATAGAACTTGGGTCTCCTTTTCAGAGTAGGAGTAACAGCCTGCGCCCGCAGGCGCACCTGACAAATTTCAAAAATCCGATCCCGCCATCACCGGCAGCGCGGGCATAACCACCCGCGCCCGCAGGCGCACCTGGCAAATCTCAGAAACCCGATTCAGCCATCACCAACAATGACGTGCCCTTTCGGCAGTCATTCCTTGCCAGGCAAACGGGACGCCGCAGAAGTGCGTCCAGCTACAGAGCAGATACGTGATGGCGGTTTCTGAGTGATCAGCGCCCCTTTTCTCCCCCTTCTTTTCCGGCAAGACGGAAAAGAAGGGGCCGCCGGAGGCATCCAATTCGATCAGATATCCAGATTCACCACGTATTTCGCGTTTTCCTCAATAAATTCCTTACGCGGCTCGACATCCTCGCCCATCAGGACCGTAAAGATCTGGTCCGCCTGCACCGCGTCCTCAAGCGTGATGCGCCGAAGCGTCCGGGTGGTGGGATCCATGGTGGTCTCCCACAGCTCGTGCGGGTTCATTTCGCCAAGGCCCTTGTAGCGGGAGATATCGATCTTCGCGTTCGGATTGTCCGCGCGCATCTCGGCCGAGATCCGGTCTCGCTCCGGGTCGGAGTAGGCTACGCGCTGCGTCTTGCCGCGCGAGAGCTTGTACAGGGGCGGCACGGCGGAATAGACGTAGCCGTGCTCGATGAGCGGCCGCATGAAGCGGAAGAAGAACGTCAGAAGCAGCGTCCGGATATGGCTGCCGTCGACATCGGCATCGGCCATGATGATGACCTTGTGGTAGCGGAGCTTGTCGAGGTTGAATTCGTCGCCGATGCCGGCGCCGAGCGCCGTGATGACGGGCTGGAGCTTGTCGTTGCCGTAGACCTTGTCGGCCCGGGCCTTTCCACGTTCAGCATCTTGCCCCAGAGCGGCAGGATCGCCTGGAAGCGGGAGTCGCGGCCCTGCGTGGCCGAGCCGCCGGCGGAGTCGCCCTCGACGATGTAGATCTCGGTGAGAGTGGGGTCGGTGTCGTTGCAGTCGCGCAGCTTGTCGGGCATCTGGCCGGACTCGAGGCCGGTCTTGCGGCGGATGGCTTCTCTGGCTTTGCGCGCAGCCTCGCGCGCGCGGTTGGCCATCATGGCCTTGTCCAGAATCGCCTTGCCGACGGCGGGGTTTTCTTCCAGGAATTCCGCCAGCTGCTGCGTGACGATGTTGCTGACCAGCGTGCGCATGGAGGCGTTGCCGAGCTTGGCCTTCGTCTGGCCCTCGAACTGCGCCTCGGTCAGCTTGACGGAGACGATGGCGGTCAGACCCTCGCGCACATCGTCGCCGGAGACCTTGTCGTCGCCCTTGATATAGCCCTTTTTGACGCCGTAGGCGTTGAGCACGTTCGTCAGCGCCCGCTTGAAGCCCTCCTCGTGCATGCCGCCCTCGGGGGTATGGATGTCGTTGGCGAAGGAGACGATGGTAGAGGCAAAGGAGTCGTTATACTGCAGCGCGACCTCGGCCGTGTCGTCGCCCTTGGTGCCGGACATGTAGATGACCTGCTCGTGCAGGGGCGTCTTGTGGCGGTTGTACCAGCGGACGAATTCGCGGATGCCGCCCTCGTAGCACATGGAGTCCTTGCGCTCTTTTTCGGGCTTGTCGGCGGATTCGATGCGCTCGTCTTTGATGGTGATGTGCAGGCCCGCGTTCAAAAACGCCTGCTCGCGCATGCGGGTATGCAGGGTCTCATAGTCGTATTCCAGCGTGTCGAACATCTCGGGGTCCGGCTTGAAGGTGACCTTCGTGCCGTGCTGGTCCGTGGTGCCGATGACGCGCATTTCCTGGGTAATATGGCCGCGGGAGAACTTCATCTGATAGATCTTCCCGTCCTTGCTGACCTCGACCTCCAGCCACTCGGACAGCGCGTTGACGACCGACGCGCCCACGCCGTGCAGACCGCCGGAGACCTTGTATCCCCCGCCGCCGAATTTGCCGCCCGCATGCAGGACAGTATAGACGACCTCCAGCGCGGGCTTGCCGGTCTGTGCCTGGATATCGACGGGGATGCCGCGGCCGTCGTCGGTGACGGTGATAGTATTGCCCTCGTTGATGGTGATCACAACGTGCTTGCAGTATCCGGCCAGCGCCTCATCGACCGCGTTGTCGACGATCTCATACACCAGATGGTGCAGGCCGGAAGCGCTTGTCGAGCCGATGTACATGCCGGGCCGCTTGCGGACGGCCTCGAGTCCCTCCAGCACCTGGATCTGACTGGCGTTGTATTCCTTTTCGGCCTCGATGATATTCTTGATTTCTTCGCTCATAGTTTTTCTCCTTTTCCAGGAATGGGGCTGCGCTGCGGTTCCTGCAGACGTCTTTGCAGGATGGCAGCGTTATATTTTGTCAGATAGACGCGCGTCTGTCCGTATTCCGCCGCGACCAGAAAGGATTTCGGCAGCTCGTCCGTCGCTTCGACGACGGCGCCGGCCTTCTGGGCCTCCGCGAGGAATTTCCGCGTCCATTTGGAGCAGCTGGTATTGTCCAGATCAAATACGCCGACGATGGTCTCGCCGCGAACGGAAAAATCGCCGCCGATGTTCAGATACATGCCGGATCCTCCCGTACCTGCCCGTTTTCGATCACGATCCGCTTGCCGATGTCGGAAAGCCGGTCCGGCTCGCAGCAGGTGATGAGCACCTGCCCGGAACGGATCTGATTGAGCACAAAATCCTGCCGTCTCGCGTCGAGCTCCGAGAGCACGTCGTCGAGCAGCAGCACCGGTTCTTCGCCGGTATCGCGGCGGAACAGCTCGCGCTCAGCGAGCTTCAGACTGATGGCCGCAGTCCGCGTCTGACCCTGCGAGCCGAAGGCCTTGACGGACAGGCCGTCCAGCTCCGCCTCAAAATCGTCCTTATGCGGGCCGGACAAACACTGGCCGGATTCCAGCTCCGCGCGGTAATGCGACTGCTGGTGGTCCAGCAGCTGCTGAAAGATCGTTTTTTTCTCCGCAAACGGGTCCGTGACGGTCGAGACTGTCTGATAGCGCAGCCGCAGCGTCTCTTTTCCGCCGGAAAATTCTGCGTGGAACTGCACGGCCTGCGCCGAAAGCTCCCGCAGATACCGCGCGCGGTAGGAGATGAGGATCGCGCCGACCTGCGCCATGCGGTAGTTGAACTCCGGCAGCGGCTCAAGCAGAGACGGCCGGTCGTTATAGTCCTTTAAGATCCGGGATTTGCTCTCATAGAGCTTCTGATATTCGCCCAGCGCCTGCGCGTAGCCGGGCCGGAGCTGGCAGAGCGCGGTATCGACGAGCTTCCGCCGTCCGGCCGCGCCGCTTTTCAAAACCAGCAGATCGTCCGGGCAGAACAAAACCGTCGTCAATACGCCCGGGAGCGCGGCGGCCGAACGCTGCTTCACGCCGCCGATATACAGCTGCCGCGGCTTCCGACCAGAAAACAGGACCGCACGGATCGACTGCTCCCGCCCGCCGGAAAACAGCTCGCAGCCAAGATCTGCAAATTCCGCGCCGAAGCGGATCAGCTCCTGATTCCGCGCCGTGCGGAAGCTCCGCCCGGTCGAGAGATAGAAGACCGCCTCGAGAAGATTCGTCTTCCCCTGCGCGTTTTCGCCGACGATCAGATTGACGCCGGGGTGCAGCTGCACGCCGGCAGCGGCATAATTCCGGAAATCATACAGCTTGAGCGACTGCAGCTTCATGCCTGTTCTTCTGTGACGCGCCAGGTGTTGGCCATGAAGGTCACCTCGTCGCCGGGATGCAGCTTTTTGCCGCGCATGGTGCACACTTCGCCGTTGACCAGCACGTCGCCCTCCTGAATGAAGGTCTTGGCCATGCCGCCGGATTCAATGGCGTTGGCGAATTTCAGAAAGTCCTGCAGCTTGATGAATTCCGTATGGATGGGGATCTCGATCGGACCCTCCGCCAGCTTTTTGGTAACTCTGACCTTCATCTCATTCCCCCGCTTTCAGCCGGACCGGCAGGACCATGTAGCTGTACCGGCCGGAGCCGTCGCACGGATTCATGACGATGGGGCTCAGGCCATTGACCAGCTCCAGCGAGCATTCAGAATCCGGGATCGCGCGCAGCGCGTCGAGCAGGTACCGGCAGTTGAAGCCGATCTCCATATCCTGCCCGTCGCCCGCGATCTGGCAGACGTCGTGTGCCTCGCCGATCGTGGAAACGGAGCGGAAATCCGCGGTATTCTCGCCGAAACGGCAGCGGACGGGGCTTTTGAGCTTCTCAGAGATGATGAGGCCGACACGCTCGATGGAATCGGTCATCTTTGCCACGTTGACCGCCAGCTTGATCGGCTGGTTCTGCGGAAGCACGCGCCGCCAGTCGAGGAATTCACCCTCGAGCAGCCGGCAGACGAGCGTCGCCTCGCCGATCGTAAAGAGGATATGCTTGCTGCCGAGGAAGAAGGTGCAGGTCTCGTCGGTATCACCGAGAATTTTCCGCTTCCTTGAGCGCCGCGGCGGGGACGACGAATTTGAGCGTCCGTCCGATCGGCGCCTCCGCTTTCCAGCGGCGAAGCGCGAGCCGGTAGCCGTCGACGGCGACGACTGTGATGGAATCATCTGCCACCTCAAACAGGCAGCCGGTATGGATGGGACGGGCCTGATTTTCGCTGACGGCGAAGCTCGTGCCGCCGATCATGGCCTTGAGCTCGCTTTGCGGCAGGTCGATGCCCTTTTCGGAGTCGACCTCCGGCAGCTCCGGATAATCCTCGGAAGACATGGCCGTAATGGAGAAGGAGGAGATCCCGCCGCGGATGGAGACCTTGAAGTTTTCGTCGACCGAGATGGAGACCGTATCGTCCGGCAGCTTGCGGATGATATCGAAGAAGAGTCTCGACGGCATGATGCACGCGCCGGTCTCCTGGATGTCCGCGTCAACGGAGATGGTGATGCCCGTCTCGAGATTATAACCGGAAAGCGTCAGCTTGACACCTGCGCGGATATAGATTCCCTCGAGCGCCGGAATGGTGCTCTTCTGTGCGACGGTACGGGAGGCGACGGAGATGGCGCTGACCAGCGCATTTTTTTCACAGGTAAATTTCATATGGATTCCTCCGTTTCTTCTTTCCAGAGAAAGAAAGGATTTTTTTTAGAAGTACGTAGCAGTAGGGGAAATTTATGTGGAAAACCGGTGCAGGCCCAGCGGCCGCAATGCTTTTTTCTCCACAGGCCCATGTTTACGATCCAAACGCTTTTCCACACCTCAAATTGTGAAACATGCGTTTCACAGCTTTCCACAGAGCCCATCTGTGGATTCCACACGTCCCTGTGGAAAAAAATCAGAGCTTGCTGTTGATGTTCGCCGTAATATCGCGGATGTTGTCCGGCAGAGAGCCGGTCCCGGCGGCGAGCTGCTGCTCGACCTTTTTGAGCGAGTGGATGACGGTGGAATGGTCGCGGCCGAATTCCTTGCCGATGTCGGGCAGCGAAAGATTCGTCAGCTTCCGGACCAGATACATGGCGACCTGCCGCGCCTCGGCGGTATTCTTGTTTTTGAGCGTACCGCGGATGACGGCTTCCTCAATGTTGTAGAACCGGGAGACCTCGCCGATGATGAGGCTGGGCGTAGGCAGATTTTCGGCCTTTTCCTTGTTGTACATGTCCTTGATGGCGCGGGACACGTTCGGCACGGTCAGCTCCATGTTGTCGAGGTCGTGATACGCGCGGATCTTTTTGACGGTCCCCTCCAGCAGACGCACGTTCGACGTGACGTTTTCGGCGATGAAGGTGCAGACATCGTCCGGCAGCTCGAAGCCGAGCGAGACGGATTTGTTCTTGATGATCGCCATGCGGGTCTCAAAATCGGGCGGCTGGATGTCTGCAATCAGGCCCCACTCGAACCGGGTCTTCAGCCGGTCTTCAAGACGGAGCATCTCATTGGGCGGCCGGTCAGCGGTCAGAACGATCTGATGGTGGTTCTCGTAGAGGTTATTGAAGGTATGGAAAAATTCCTCCTGCGTGGATTCCTTGCCGGCGATAAACTGGATATCATCGACGAGGAAGAGGTCCGCGTTGCGGTATTTGTTGCGGAATTCGTTGTTGCGGCCCTCCTGCAGGGCGGCGATGAGCTCGTTGGTGAACTGGTCGCCCTTGATATAGACGATGTTGTAGCTGGGATGATTTTTATGCACGACGCTGGCGATGGCATACAGCAGATGCGTCTTGCCGAGGCCGGACGGGCCGTAAATGAACAGCGGGTTATACGTTTCCGCCGGATTGTTGGCGACGGAGACGGCCGCCGCGTGCGCAAAGCGGTTGGACGAGCCGACAACGAAATTGTCGAATGTGAACTGCGGGTTGAACTCGATAAACTCCGGCTTCTGCGACCGGCCGCGGTACGCCTCGATCTCCGTCTCGTCCAAAACCTCGACCTCGACGTTCATCTGGAAGATCTCCTGCATGGCCTCTTTGATGTAGCCGGTGCAGCGGCGGAGGATGATATCCTTGCGGAAGGTGGAGGGAGTACAAAACGAGCTTCTGATCCGTCAGCTCGAGGATCTCGGTATCGTCAAACCAGGTCGACACGACCTGCGGCGTCAGCCGGGCCTCCATATGCCCCAGGACCTTGGCCCAGACGTAAGCGGTTGAATACATGCGCAGTTCCTTTCTTTCTATCGCCGTACCGGCGGAAAAAACACAAATTTATGCACAATAATCATAACACAGCTGTGGACAATTTTCAAGGGGAGAACCAGCGGATACTTTATATAATAAAAAAATAACCCCCGCCGCAGAGGAAAAGGCTCCCCTCCCAGGGGCCGATTCCCCCATCGGGGGAAATGTCCCGAAGGGACAAAAGGGGGATGCTGGCTCGGCGAAGCCGAGACTGTGAGAGGTTGTATCAGATTTGCATAGGAAAATCCAAACCGCAAATTTAGTTTGCGGTTTGGAAAGGAAGAAACGAGCACAGAGGATAAGAGACGTCGCTTGCGGCGGCTCGTTCCGTCGAGGCCGGTTCTGACGCGCCTCCGGCGGCCTATCTTTTCCCTTGCGCGGGAAAAGATAGGGGAGAAAAGGGCGCTGGGGAGACGCGTTTGGTGCATGCTGCCTCTGAATTTAGGTAAGAACCGATGTTTTAGATGTCTTTCCACTCGATACTCACCTCACGGGCGTCTTGGTACGCGCCGCCTGATACGGAGGTATCAAATTTGATACTAGTTGCCTCAGAACAGCTGCCGTCAATAGAACGTGCGGCAGAAACTATGATAGGTTTTCCCTTCTTGCGGGGCAGTTTGTAGGGGGCGGGGCTCTGCTCCTCCCGTTCTTCCGACGAAATCTGCAGCAGCGGGCGGAGCAGAGCCCCGCCCCTACAGGGTGCAGAGCAAATAAAGAAAGACCCATGCAAAAAGGTGCAGACCAACAAATTTGACCTGCACCTTCTATTTCCTGTAAATATTCAAAGGTAACTGCTCACAAATCTGATGCCCCCGTATCAGGCGGCGCGTAGCCAGACGCCCGTGAGGTGACCACCGAGTGGAACGCCAGACCGAAACGTTGGGGCTTACCTAAATTCAGAGGCAGAAAGCACTAAAAACATAACTCAGCGCCCCTTTTCTCCCCCTTCTTTTCCGGCAAGACGGAAAAGAAGGGGCCGTCGGAGACAACCGGCAGTCGCAAATCTGCAAGAGTCAATCCCTCAGTCAGCTGCGCTGACAGTTCCCTTTACACAAGGGAGCCTTGGCGTGTGCTCAGACGAAGACATACCGGATCAGCAGCATGTAGGTGATCGTGCCGGCGGCGATGGAGAGGAGGATGTTGCGCTTCCAGAGGTGGAGGCCGGCGGTGATGAAGATGCCGATGAGCTCCGGCAGGCCGTAGCTGTAGCGGCGGAAGGAGACGGATCTCAGGCAGTAGACGACCAGCATCGAAAAAATGGCGCCGGGCAGAACTTTCCCGAGATACTGTACGAACGCCGGCGTCTTCCGGTGCTCATTGAAGATCAGAAACGGTACGAACCGCGTCAGCTGCGTGCCGAGCACGCACAGGGCGATGGTGATAATTTGCTGGGTAAGAGTCATTGCAGATACGTTCCATATTTGTCGGTGATCGGTTTTCTGAGGAAGGACAGGGCGGCGTGCTTGCTGTTTTTCATGGATTTGTTTAGTTACTCCAGATCGTTGATTTTTTGCTGCAGGGCTTCATAGAACCGGCCGAGATGCACGCCGTCGACAAAGCGGTGGTTGACCTCGATGGAAAGGCCCAGCGTCTCGCGGCCGCCCTGCCGGACGTATTTGCCCCAGGTGATGCGGGGGATGGCGTCGTCCTTGTCAAAATTCCGCTCGTTCGTGCAGCAGGTAAGGTCGAACCACGGCAGGCAGGAGAGGTAGACGAGGTCATCGGTCTCCGAGGCGGACTCGAGAAACGCGGTCTGCCGCTCGCTTTTCTCCTTCGCCGCGCGGCAGAAGGCGGGAAGCGAAGGATCCCAGGGAACGGTGAGGATCAGGAACTGCTCGCTGCCCTTTTTCAGCTCCGTAAAGCTCGGCGTGCGCGCCGGGAGCAGATACACCTCGCCGCCGCGGAGGGTATAGCGCAGGTTTTCCGTCTCGTTGACGGCCTGCGTGACGAGCCAGACCATGGAATGATAAAATGACAACCCATTGGCTTTGGTATAGGCGTGCAGCGCCGTGACGTCCACGCGGAAGCAAACGCTGTAGAACGGTTGGTCGAGCGAGGAGAAAAAGGCAAAGCTCTCGCTTCTCGGCCACTGCGCCGGATCGATCTTCTGACAAGGAACGGACATAAACGCGCCTCCCGAGCGAATGATTTCCATCAATAGTCTCGATTTGTGCATCGTTGTCTAAACTCATATCTTTCTCGACGATCGGAAGTCTGAATTTAATGGATTTCAGCCATTTTCTTTGCTCTGGCTGAAATCAACAGATTTTTTGTATCTTGCTTGTGCAATCTCAAGCTCGGTAGCAGGCGTTGTCCATTTACCAAACACTTGAGATTCCATATCAGGCAAGTAGCCCATATCTTTATAGCCTAACTTTTTCAATAAAGCCATACTCGGTTTATTCTCCGGTTCGGTAAAGCTGATAAAATCCCATTGCGGGTAACGCGCATGGAGCAGGTCAATCAGCGTCGTCAATGCTTCAAAGGCATAACCCTTATGGTGGTGCCGATAGGAAAAAGTATAGCCTAGGGAAATTGTGCCGTCATTCGGCATAACCACAATTTCGCCCACCATCTCATCGGTGTCTTTCAAAGCAACCGCCACCATAAAGGGAGCATCCACGGACACTGCATCATCCTTGCGGCGTCCAACAAGGGCAACAATGCCATCAAGGTCTTTGACTTGACCCCGCTGATACCGAGCGCAGATCTCATTGTTGCGGTAATCGTACATAATCTCTGCGTCCTTCGCCGCAACATTGCGAAGAAGCAGACGGGCGGTTTCAACCAATATCATATTGTCCTCTATCTTCAACAGTCAAATTCATACACACCGACCGTTTCCGGCGGACATTGGGCTTGTCTGGGATACTCAGACTTCGATATGTTGCTTTGCATTGCGTTTGGACAATAAACATACCGTCCCACATGCGCAACAGGGGGAAGAGGTCGAAGGCTTCGGCGGTCTGGAGGGTGGCCAGCCGGCGGCGGTCGGAGTTTTTCGGTCTTGGGGCCAGCGTGGGCGGGTCGCAGGAGACGTAGACCACGCTGCGGCGCCATGGCAGAAATCGCCTCGATGACGCCGGCGCGACGCCCTTGCGCGGTGGATCGACGACGATTACGTCCTAAAGTATTGCCATCCGCCAGCATTTTCGCGGCCTGCCCGGCGTCCATGCAGAAAAATTCGGCGTTTTCCATGCCGTTCTGCGCAGCGTTGAATTTCGCACCCTCGATCGCCTGCGGGACAATTCCACGCCGATGGCCTTTTTTGCATGCCGGGCCAGACAGAGCGTGATCGTGCCCGTGCCGCAGTACAGGTCGAGGACGGTCTCGTTCCCGGTCAGACCAGCCAGCTGCACGGCCTTTTCGTACAGCCGCTCCGCCTGCGCGTGGTTGACCTGATAAAACGCCGGGGCGGACAGGCGGAACTGCAGCCCGCAGAGCGTATCGGTGATGGTCCCATAGCCATAAAGCGGATGGAATTCCGTGCCGAGGACGGTATTGCCCTTTTTTTTGGTGTTGGGGGAAAATACGATCGTCGTGATGCCGGGCTCGGCGGCAAGCAGGAGCCGCGACGAGCTGCTTTTTTCGGGCAGCTGCGCGCAGTTGGCGACGATGGTGACGAGGATCTGCCCGCTTTCCGCGCCGAAACGGATATAGATGTGGCGGATATAGCCGGTGTGCGTCTGCTCGTCATAGGCGCGGATGTGATACTGCTCCATCCAGGATAGCACCGCGCCGCGGATCGCGTCCGCACAGTCCGGCTGGATGCGGCAGTGCCGACCGGATGACCCGGTGCGTCTTGCCGGAGAAGAAGCCTGCGACGGGGGCGTCCTGCTCCTGCACAGGGAACTGACTTTGTTTCGGTAGCCGTCCGTCTGCGCCGCGCCGGTGATGGGGAGCGCAGAGATCGTCTGCCCGCCCGCCGATGCGGGTCAGGCAGTTTCTGACGTGCGCCTGCTTGAGTGCAAGCCCTGCTCAGTCCATATGCCGCAGGGCACAGCCACCGCAGCGGGGGAAAATACGGCAATCCGGATCCACGCGGTGCGGACGGAGTCAGAACGGAAAGAAGCTGGCAAACACGGCCGAACGGCCGACGGGGGCAATGCGGACGCTGCAAGCGCTCGCCCGGCAGTGCCCGGGGACAAAGACGACCTGCCCGTCCCCCGCGCGATGCCGGAGCCGTCGATGGTGGCGGTCTCAATGGATACCTGCAGCGAATCGCCGCGGTGTAACTCACTCATAGTCCATGGGAATGTTTCACGTGAAACATTCACTCCTCCTTCAAAAGCTCGCCGGTGGAAAGATCGATGGTATAGATATGCGTAAACTGCTGGTCTCGAGGTCTCCGTGGAATAGGAGACGGACAGCGTATAGTCGACGACCAGCGTTCCGTCCACTTCGCTGATGCTGTAGCCGCCGTTGACGTAGCCGATGGCCTGCTTTTCCTGCGCGGTGGGGTAGACGGTCTCCTGCGCGTAGGAGAGGACGGTCTGCGACAGCGTGTCAAAGACTGCGTTGGCCGCGGCGGAGGCCTCGTCCGTCTCCAGTGTCAGGTGCGGCAGCGTGTAGGGTGCAGGTCACGATCTCTTCCAGATCGGTCTGATGGTGTCCGGCTCGTCGAGCCAGACGGCGCCCGACGGTGTGGCGCTCCCCCTGCTGGTTGGGCGTGATGCGGATGGGCTCGGCGGGCTCCTGTGCGGGCGCTTCCGGCTGTGCGGCCGGTTCCTGCGTGACGGGCGAAGCCGGTTCCGGGGTCTGCTGCGGCGAGGACTGCCGGGCAGGCTGCGGCGGTAAAGAGCAAAAAGCAGCCAGCGAGGCTGCGAGAAATTTTTTCATGGCATGTTCCTCCTATATGTGATTTCAATTTTATCACAGATCGGAACTTGTGTAAAGTCCGCAAAGCCGCTATACTGAAAAAGGATACCATCTGTTTGAGAGAATGTTATGCTGATTATCGTCATTGCACTCCTTTCTGTCCGCGCCGTTGCGGCGTTGACCGCACGGCGGCAGTCGGCTTCTGCCGGATGCCGGATCAGATCCATACAGCGCGCGCCCCCTGCATTACTGGGGAGGAGCCGGTCATCTCGGTAGCTACGGCAGCGGGGCAAAGTCTTTTCCGGGTAATGCTGCGCTGCGCATTCTGCCAGAATGGGTGATCTCGCAGGAGAATTTCGGGAAGCCGTTTCCCCGCCGCCGGGCTGCGCGCCGCGTTCGAGCGGCTGATCGACGAGGGCTGTCAGAACATCAATCTTGTCACGCCGACGCATTTTCTGCCGTCCATCCTCCCGGCCCGACGCCGAAGCTTCCGTGCCGGTGGTCTATAACTGCGGCGGCTACGAATCGGTCGAGACACTGCGGCAGCTGGAGGGACTGGTCGATATCTATCTGCCAGACTTTAAATACAGCGATGACCGGCTGGCCGCGAAGCTCTCCGCCGCGCCGGACTATGCCGAGACGGCTGCCGCCGCCGCCGTCCGGGAGATGTACCGCCAGGTGGGCGGCGCGGTGGATGAGGACGACGACGCGCGGCGTCATCATCCGCCATCTGGTCCTGCCCGGCTGCATTGATAACTCTCGGCGTGCTCGACTGATCGCGGGAGTCGTTCCCGAAAAAAGGACGATGCTCGTCAGCCCATGAGCCAGTATGTGCCCATGGCCGGGCAAAGACCATGCCGCCGCTGGACCGCCGCATCACGCAGGAATACGACGCCGTTCTCCTACCTGTGGCCCGCTGGAGCTCGACAACGGCTACACACAGGATTTTTCCGCGGCAACGGCGGAGTATATCCCGGATTTTGATCTGGAAGGTTTGTAAACAAACGTTTGCTTTTTGCGGCGGATGTTATACTTATCTCCAGCAATGAAAAAAAAGGGGCGTTCAGCATGGGTCGTACAAGCAACAAACGCGAGGAGATTCTGCGGTTTCGACGCAGTTCGTCGCAGAAAACGGATATGTGCCGTCCGTGGGAGATCTGCGCGGCCGTCGGTCTGCAAAGTCTACGGCGACGGCCCATTTGCTCGGCGCTTTGCGCGAGGCCGCCGGCTCATCGAGATGGACGATATGAAAAAACGCGCCATTGCCTCTGCCGGACGGTCACCGAAGCCGATCAGGTCTCGGTCGTCGGCCGTGACAGCCGGCGTGCCGGATTTTGGCGGTCGCGAATATCGGGAGGGCTATGGTCCCGTGGGAGTGGCGAGGCCGGATGCTTCAGCTGGCGCAGTGCGCGAGCGATCGATGATCGGCGCGATCCTTGACGGCGACAAGGTCGTCGTCCGCCCCGCAGCAGACCGCGACCAACGGCGAGTCGTCGTCGCCCTGCCTCGGTGATTCCGGCCACGGTCAAGTGCTTTCAGCAACATCCGCAAACAGGTCTGGCTGCAGCAGCCGGAGAATCTGGCGCAGCCGACGATCGCAATGAGGCGTGATTTCGCGGCAAGGTCGCGCCGCATCCGACGTGCGGACATGACGAGAAAGTGCCTCCAGCCCTCACGCCGTGCGCCTTTGGCTCCCTTCCGGGAGCTGTCACCCGAGCGCACCGCAGTGAGGCTTGCCGCAAATTTACGATCTCGTCACGGCTAATGCCGTGCCACCTCCCCTGGAGGCTTTGACTTGCGCACCCCATGGCTTCCCTTTAAGTTGTCAGTCGCGTTGACGGATGAGGTGAGCAATACGTAACTGAACGAAGTATTACCGA